>Ga0316204_10000837_pt1 | contig 98593 bp, 81 predicted proteins | sample 6monrhotite_MG_2_FD_205661 | JGI IMG/M metagenome (GOLD analysis project Ga0316204, IMG submission 205661) | Microbial mat bacterial communities from mineral coupon in-situ incubated in ocean water Damariscotta River, Maine, United States -... | ecosystem: Environmental > Aquatic > Marine >... | reverse complement strand
CTACCAAGCCTGTTCAACCGTTTCTGGTTATGGTCAGCCAACAAGCCGAATATTGCATGGTTTGATCGAAAACAACATTTGGGTGGGGGCAAAGACCTGGCCAACAGTGTTAGACAATTGGTTCAACAAAAAGCAGGCTACCGACCCACTGGCCCGATTCGATTACTAACGCATTTAAAATACTTCGGTTACGGTTTTAACCCTGTCAGTTTCTACTATTGTTTTGATGACGATAGCGTAACCTTAAATACGATTGTTGCGGAGGTGAATAACACGCCCTGGAAAGAACAGCATTGTTATGTTTTGCCAATTAAAAAATCCGCTACCAGAAGCTTTCAATTTTCGTTTAAAAAAGACTTTCATGTCTCCCCCTTTAATCCTATGAATCAGGATTATGATTGGCGATTCAGCATACCGCGTGATCATCTTGCTGTGCACATGACAGTCAATGAAACCGGAAAACGAATTTTTGATGCTACGATAAAATTAAAAGCGCAGGAAATTAATGCCGCGTCGTTAAGCCGAGCATTACTGCAATTTCCGCTGATGACGAGTAAAGTCGTTGCAGCCATTTATTATCAAGCCTTTAAACTGTGGGTTAAACGAACCCCCTTTCATTCCCATCCTTCTTCATTAACTAAATTAAAAACTGAATCAAAAACGGTGAATAAACTATGAATACATCAATTATCCCTAATTCAACTACATTATTATCTGCAAAAGCCAAAAGCAGATGGCTAGACAAGCTCGCCAAGCAGGGTTTATTGAGTCGCTTGCAACACATCAATCATGGTTATCTGACGATTTATGACGAAAGCGAGGTTTATCATTTTGGTAATCCGCAATGTACCTCGCAACTCAGCGCTACCGTTACGGTAAAGAGCAAGCGTTTTTATAGCGCCGTCACATTTGGTGGAAGCACTGGTGCAGGAGAAGCCTATTTCAACAATTATTGGGACTGCGATAAACTGACCGAACTGGTTCAAATTTTATTACAAAACCAGGATGTATTGGATAATATGGATGAAAGTCTGGTTCGCCTCAAAATACCAATATATAAAGCATTACACTGGCTAAACCGAAATACACGCGAAGGCAGCAGACGCAACATCTCTGCGCACTATGATTTAGGGAATGATTTTTTCAAGCTGTTTCTCGACAGCAATATGATGTATTCATCTGCCATTTATCCCAATGCTGAAAGCGATCTGGAACAGGCATCCCGTTATAAGCTCGATAGCATCTGTAAAAAACTGCAGCTTAGCGATGCTGATCACGTATTAGAAATCGGCACAGGCTGGGGCGGATTTGCCTTACACGCGGCGCAAAACTATGGCTGTAAAGTCACTACAACAACCATCTCCCAGGAGCAGTTTGAATTGGCAACCCAGAGAGTAAAAGAGGCAGGGTTACAGGACAAAATCACCGTTTTATTCTCGGATTATCGTGATTTAACCGGATGCTACGACAAAATAGTTTCTATAGAAATGATCGAAGCCATCGGCCATCAATATATCAATACCTATTTTCAAAAGTGCAGCGATTTACTGTCGGCTGATGGCATGATGTTGATCCAGGCAATCACTATTGCCGATCAACGCTACAAAGCCGCATTAAAGGAAGTCGATTTTATTAAGCGTTATATTTTTCCCGGTTGTTTCATCCCGTCTGTTACCGCAATGCAAAATGCAGTGACCGAAAGCAGTGACATGCGGATGGCGAATTTAGAAGACATCGGTCCACATTACGCACGCACATTACACGATTGGCGACTACGATTTTTTAATGCGCTTAGCGATGTAAAGGCCCTAGGTTACAGTCAGGAATTTATCAAGCTGTGGGAGTTTTACCTCTGCTACTGCGAAGGTGGATTCAAAGAAAGAGTCATTAGCAATGTACACCTGACTTTTGTCAAGCCAGAGAACAGAGCTCATTTTCCCGTTTAGCAATCCTTATCAGACGCTGGGGCTCATTCAACCCAGCGTCCAATCCTGTTCCATCGTATACTCGGTTGAACACCTGGTTTGACACTCCACCAAATAAATAAAGGTTTTTCCAAAATATTGTCCACCGCCAACACGCCCCAAAAACGGCTATCGATACTCTGGTTGCGATTATCCCCCATAACAAATACATGGCCAGGTGGCACTACAACTTCACCACGCACCTGAGCAGACTCCCCTGAAATACTAATTAAATATTTTTTATCATGATTATTTTCGGAATATAATTCAGTCTTTAACCAGAGGAAAGGGGAGCTACTATTATTGGTATTAATCGTTTCCCGCTTAATTTTCTCATCATTGATTGTCAGGCTGTTGCCACTATAAGTGACTCGATCGCCAGCTAACGCAACAATGCGCTTTACCTGGATCTCATCACCTTCCGGGTGCTCAAAAATCACAATATCTCCATAACCTAATCCTGCTATCGAATTACTGTCCCCATGGCTTTCTTTTGTTAGTTGTTTGCTTATCACATAGTCGCCGTGAATCAGAGTAGGATTCATAGAAACAGATGCAATGCCATAACGAGAAAACGAGCTACTGACAAGTAACTGATAGGCACCAAACATGATCAACATAATGAGCCAGAAACTGATCACTATTCGCTTCGAATTAAATTGCTCAGCATTTTCTAACAGCGCAAAATAAACATGATAAGCAGTGGCGAGGTATACAACCACATGCAGCGGGAATACCCAAATCGGAAGCGGCCAATTATTCAGCGACGAATAAATCTGCGCCATAATCAAGCTAATAGTAATCAAGCCCAGGCTGACAACCGCATAAACACGCTTACGTAAAAGCCACAATATCAGCGGAGGAAATACAATGCCTGTCATTACCAGCCATTTGGATTTTGCTGGAATAGCGACAGCGTTCAGTTGATTTTCAACGTGCTCAGTTTTACTGGTCATTATGTTTGTCAGCCTTTTTTTGTACAACTTTATTTCGCGTTAAATACAAGATAGCAAATACAACAGGTAAAAAAACAATCGGAATGATGCTGTAAATAATCATTTCTATCATGGGATTCATGTCTTATTCCTCTTTAAAAGGGAGTGCGAATCAGCACTTATCTTTCACTTGTATTCGTAAGATCCTTAATTCAGGTATTCCGCACAAATTCATAAACACCTGGCATGTGCCGATAAACCCTTTACAGGTCTGTATATGTATTGTATAAGTTTAGTATAATAGCGGTCAAATGCTAAGTCGGTACAAAAATACGAATCAAGACGTATTCAGTCACTATTGAGGGGTAAAGGAGCTGTTATGGATAAGAGATTAATTATTGGGTTCAGCGCATGCCTGGCTGGAGAGAAAGTTAGATTTGATGGCGGTCATCGTAAAGACGCCACACTGCTTGAAGAAATGGGTAAATGTTTCGAGTTCCGCACCTTTTGCCCGGAAGTAGCCATCGGCATGAGCACTCCCAGAGAGCCAATAAGACTTGTCACATCAATCGCAGGCATTCAGGCAGTCGGTACCCGAGATAATAGCTACAACGTCACAGAACCACTAAAACAAATCACAGTACAACAGAAAGCCTGGATACAAACCTTATCTGGCTATGTGGTTAAAAAAGGCTCGCCCAGTTGTGGAATGGAACGCGTAAAAGTTTACTCTGAAAACAGAGGCTCACCTACAGGAATGGGCTTATTCACCGAACAACTGATTCAGTTATTCCCGCTACTGCCTGTTGAAGAGGAAGGCCGACTAAAAAACCCTGTCTTGTTAGATAGTTTTATACAACGGATTTACGCCTACGACCGTTGGAATGAGCTAGATAAATCAGGGATAACAGCGCATAAACTTATCAATTTCCATATGCAATATAAGATGGTTTTGCTGTCTAGATGTCAAAAAAGCTATCGTGAACTGGGTCGATTAATTGCAGCAATTACACGAGACAATATTTCGATTATTGCCAAACAATATATCAATATGTTAATGGAAACACTTAAGAAGCCAGCGACCAGAGGCGGACATTTCAATGTTCTTCAACACCTGTTTGGTTTTTTAAAAAATCATTTGCCTGATGAAGAAAAGCAGCAACTTCTATACACAGCAGAAAAATATCGAATAGGTGAGCTTCCACTAATCGCACCCCTTATATTGCTTAATATGTATTTTACAAGGTACAAGCATCGGTTTATCGAAAACACCTTGTATCTCAAACCATACCCCATTGAGCTTGGTATTTATAAAAAGCTTTAAAGGTCATGCGCAGCAGATGAGGAATATCTAAAACCCATCTGCTGCTGATCAACCGATGGCGTCGTAGCACGATCATCAGCATCTAAACATTACTGTGCTCCACTTCCACAAGCAAATACATCAAATATTTTATCGCGCAAAATAATTACAAAAAGCTGAAACTTTATAAAATAATAGCAATCACAATATTACTAATGCATCGTTTTTGTATAACTATATTAATGCTCCAGATAATTACTGGAATAAGGACGAACAATGAAATCGAAAATTGATTTGTTGGACAGTTTTGACCGACTCAACGAGGATTCATATGAATTATACCCATATGAAAATGAATCTTCTGGGGAAGAGAATGCTGAAGTAAACAAGAATGCAGATATTAAAGAAGCAAGTGGTAACATTGCAGGCCTGAAAAACCCGATCAATGAAGACGCCAACGATCCCGCCCGTAAATACATGAGGGAAATGGGCGCAATTAATCTCATTACAAAAGAAGACGAAATTCGCATCGGCCAAAAAATGGAGGCATTAGAATCTGAAATAAAACAGGCGTTGGCGAATTTATCTATCAGTCACCAGTATTTAAAAAATACCATTAGCGAACTAAACAACGGAAACACACCGATTGAAAATTTTTTTCGATTCTCATCTGAAAAAAACTCACGAGGCAGCAGCAGGAGCATCGATACATTTTGGCTGAAAAACAAACAAGAAAATGATATTGAAGACGATTATCAGGCTGATACCAACCAGGAGAAATTTAAATCGTTGAAAGATGAAATGCTTGAGGAAAAACTCAGACGTTTTTTATTCCTGATGACTAACTCAAACACGCAGGAGGCTAATAACTCTATCATTAACGCGAATCGCGCACAGCTTTTTGCCGAATTTAACTTTACACCAAAATATCTCAGATCACTTTGCACAAATATCGATAACTACAATGAAGAAATGAATAGCTTTAAACGTGAATTTTTTACATTACTGGAAAGATCAGGTATGAGTTTTAAGCAGGCCGATTTGATGTTCAATAAGTTCTTACTGGCTGCTGATAACAACCAGCTCGAACAATTTATCACCTATCTGCCAGATGTTAACGCACTTGACACCCAGAAATTCGCGTCCTGGTTCGGCAGCGCAAGACAGCTCAAATTACACCTTGGAAACCCACTGCTGGAATTTTTCCATATTCACAGGCGCCTCAAGGTTTTAGAGAAATCGCTTAACCGACAAAAAAATTTACTTGTGGAAGCGAATCTTAGGCTAGTGATTTCCATCGCAAAGAATTATACCTTTCGGGGGCTAAACTTCCTCGATCTTATACAAGAGGGCAATATCGGCCTAATGCGGGCAGCAGATAAATATGAGTATCAACGTGGATTCAAATTTTCCACTTACGCAACCTGGTGGATCCGTCAATCCATATCACGTTCAATCTCAGATCAGGCAAGAACAATCCGGCTGCCCGTGCATATGGCTGAACGCCGCGGTAAACAAAAACGTATATCACGAAAATTTTATCAAAAACATGGTAGAGACCCTAGCATCGAGGAACTCGCAGCCGAAATGCAACTCCCTAAAGAAAAAGTTGTGGAAGTCAACGAGCTAGTCAGTGACCCTATTTCGATAGACACTCCAATTGGCGAAAATGAAGGTTCAACACTGTCTGATTTGATCGATGATACATCAGCAATTTCTCCCTCTGAAGATGCCAGCGAAAAAGAGCAAATGAAAGTTGTTGCCGGCATGTTAGACAGCTTAAGCGCAAGGGAGCAAACCGTATTGCGCTTACGTTTTGGAATTGGTGTTGCTGGTGAATCAACTCTGGATCAAATCGGCCAACAGTTTAATATAACCCGAGAACGAATTCGTCAGATAGAATCGGCTGCACTACGCAAACTGAGACAATTAAAAGACAGTAAATTCAATGATGAGGAAATGGACTAGTATAAGCAGCTATCTCGACTGAAGACCACAACATCCTCTTATCCTTTGCTACTTAGCGTTAGATCAATGGTTCTCACTAATCCGAAGACCATCACTATCATCGATAGCGTAAATAACATACCATTAGCTAAGCTTTTGCAATTCACCTTTATTGTTTAATAATTTTATCAGAACCTAAATAATTCAACTAAATTAATAACATTGTTAAAATTGCTTCCAAACAAAACTCATGAGCAAAGAATTTAAAAATACTATTTCACGAAAAGCGCAATAAAAAAAACTCCAACCTCCCAGAAAGAAGTTTAGGGAGCTATGTTGCTTTAACTTTATTCCAAGGCATTATCGAGAGCACATTTGCCATCGCACAGATGCCCGTGGCACCAGCAAAAAATAAACCCGCTCCCATTGCGGCAGCAACGAACGACAATAGTGGATTCACCAATCCACCAAGAACAGAGAAAATAATTATCAATGTGCCAACGGTAAGATGTACTTGTCGAATGATAGGTAGAGAAGAGCTGGCCGAGCTTGAGATTACAGGATTACCAATTTTTTTCCATTCCAACAAACCGCCATCATAAGAACTATATGTATGTTCATTTTGGTAACCCATACCTTTGGCCAAGTTCACGGCTTGAGCTGACCTCACACCACTATGGCAAATGAAAGCAATCTCACGATCTTCAACCGCTTTAAGCACACCAGGCGCAACTGATGCAAAATTCGAAAGAGGAACATTAATCGAGTGCTCGACATGTTCAGCACTATATTCATCCCGCTCCCTAACATCTATTATCACTTTACTCACAATTTAACCTCAAACCTAATTCTAAAGATACAAGCTCAATATTCGTCCAAATTAAAATATAAGTAAAGTCTAAATCATTAAATTAGAGATATTTTCACTATATTTATAAATTAATTTCGCTTTTCATGCGGCTATTTTTTAGTCGAATATCAGAGATATTTGAATATCTACTGATATCATCTCAATACCTTTAACGTCACTTATGAAAAATCAAGTAGCGTTGCGAATGCTCCGCTATATAAGAAATAGATAAAAGAGCTTTCCGATTCTGAAATATTCATAGCGTAAAAGATCGCTGATTATTACAACCACCCCCTTTATTCGATCATCGTGCAACTCAAAAAGTGCTTAATAATTAAAATGACCTCCATTATCGATACTGCCGAACAATTTTTTCTATTCTATTTTATTGGATTATACATGGGATACATGTCTCTTAATTTTCTCTCTATTTTTGCCATTAGACGATTTATGCAGACTCAAAAATATGCGGGTATTTCTAATACCAATACAGGTCTAGAGTTACCTGTTACTCTCATTGCACCTGCTTATAATGAAGCTGAAACCGTTGTTGACTCAGTGTACGCACTACTTCAACTCACTTATCCGAAATACGAGGTGCTCATTGTTAATGATGGTTCCACTGACAACACCTTAGAAATATTAAAGAAAGAGTTCGATCTGGTGGAATACCCAGAAGCATATAGGAATCGAATAAAAACTGAAAAAATAAATATGATTTATGTTTCCAAAAAGAGCCGTAACCTACGTGTGATAGATAAACAAAACGGTGGTAAAGCAGACTCCCTAAATGCTGCTATCAATATCTCACGCTACCCCCTGTTTTGTGCAGTAGATGCCGACTCCCTGCTCCAACCGGATAGCTTAGAACGTGTTGTTCAAGCGTTCATCGAATACCCTGAAACAGTAGCCGCAGGGGGAACGGTAAGAATTGTTAACGGCTGTACAATTTCGAAAGGCTTTGTACAAAAGATCGGCATACCTAAAAACTTACTCGCGAGATTGCAAGTCGCCGAGTATTTGCGCGCTTTTTTATTTGGTCGATTAGGTTGGGAGCCACTAAATGCCCTACTAATAATCTCAGGCGCATTTGGCCTTTTTCACAAAGAAACCATCATATCAATTGGTGGATATAAAACGGATATGATAGGCGAGGATATGGAGCTTATCGTTAGATTACATCGGATAATGAGAAAAAATAAAAAAGAATACCGCATAAGTTATGTGCCAGACCCTATTTGTTGGACTGAAGCGCCTGAAGATTTAAAAACACTAAAACTTCAACGTATACGTTGGCAACGAGGATTAGCTGAAAGTCTAACAGCCAACCTATCACTCATGTTCAGTAAGAATGGTGGAGTTGTGGGATGGGTGGCAATGCCATTTATGTTTTTCTTTGAATTTTTTGGTCCCTTTATTGAATTACTTGGCTATATTACTATCAGCATGGGTTTTTTATTTGGCTATCTTTCATGGGAGAACACACTATTTTTCTTTGTTATTGCTCTGGGATTTGGCGTTATGCTCTCTTCTATCGCTGTTTTACTGGAAGAGATGTCATTTCATATCTACCCGAGTGCACGATATATTTTCATACTACTTTTCGTCGCAGTCATTGAAAATTTTGGTTATCGACAATTAAATAGTCTATGGAGAATTATGGCAATGTATCAATGGTTAACTGGAAAGAAAGCCAGTTGGGGAGAGATGAAACGAAACGCAAGTTGGAAAACATCAATAACTGATAGTACTGAAAAATAGAATATTATAAAAGAAACATAAAATCCAATCTTAAGCTTTACCAAGCACCGCTTGTACTTCATTTTCTGATAATACTTGATCTAGCATTCTAACACCATACTGATCATCCAATTCTTCTTTTAACTGTAAAACATCATTTTTCTTTAAAAAAGGCAAGCTCACTAAAGCTTGAGCAGCCCGATACCTAACCCACCAGTCTGTGTCACACACCAGTGACATCAACAATGGTATCTCGTCTTTCCCTCCAATTCTTCCCAGAGATACTGCTGCTTGCATACGTACATAATTTACTGTGTGAGTTGAAAATTGAATCACTGTATCAATTGCTCTCGGATCGTTTAATGCCTTTAAACATAGTGCAATGATAGAAGGATCGTTAGATTTTTCGAGTATTTTTTTAATTGGCCCGTAAATATCAAAACATTTAGTGGATCCAATCAATTTTAGTACATTTGTCAAATTTTCACTTTTACATTTGTCTATCTGTTCGTACAAATTTTTACAGACATCTAATGAGTTTAAATTCCGTAAAATGCGAGCAGTTAAAACAGGCGGCCAATCTTTTCGATTGATAACAAGATGGAATAAATCAGAAAACACTCTTTCAGGGCTGATTTTTGTACATGCATTAAAAGCGGCTAATGAATTAATAACACTAAAAGATTGGGCAATTGCCGCTAACGGATTCCATGCGTTATCCGCACGAATGTTCCCTAAAGTGGTAATTGCAATTAGCTGGTCTGATCGTCTTCCAGAAATAAGTAACCCTATCGCAAACTGATGAACCCTTTGACGAATGGCTAAATCGACCAGATTTTCATGACTATCTCCACCTAGTTTTTCGTATAACACATTCCATTCGTTGATAAACAGCATAATGAATCTTTTATCCATTTCTGGTAATTCGCTGGACTTCTCAAAGGCACATAATGTAATAATGGGCCGCCATACATCAAGAAATGCTTTTTCCTTCTTGCCATTCAGAAAAAGTTTAATCCTAAAAAAAATGATGGATGAAACAATCATGATATTCAATAAAACAATGACGACAAGAAATATAATTGCCAAGTGGAGGCGAGATTCAATGTTTAACAAAAACTCCAAGTCGCACCCCTTGTTTTGAATAAGAATCACCTTGCTGATGAAAACTTATCAAATAAGTCAACCCAAAATATTCAGTCAAACTATGTTTTCCTGATAAACGGAACCCGTAGACGTCTTGATAAATTGGATCGATAGCAGTGGTTACTAACAACTCTTTCCCAACGTTAGCCGCTATCGAAACAAATTTACCATCACCATAATGATAGTAAAATTTAAATTCATGACTGGATACTGGTGTTTTAAAATCAGTGTATGTTGTGAATGCTGCATACACTACTTCCATATTTGAAAAATACTTATCTATCCCTGCACTAAGCATCAACGTGTTTAACGACGTGTATTCGCTATATTTAATTCTGGGCATGATTGAGAATTCGCGACTAATATTAAAACCCAAGGAGGAGTCGAGCATCCATTGAGGTATGAACTCGCTTTCTTGACTCATAGAATAACTGGATGATGCATGAAGATAATCATTGATTCCAAGCATCGCATTAATTGTCATTTGATTATCTACTAATCCGAATCTTTCAATCCTCGCTGCGCTGACACCAACTCTTTGTTTAACATCAAGTGAGCGGCTGATGCCTATGAAATAATTTTTCCAATCAGGTGTATTGTTGTCTAACGATTCAACTTCGTATTCTATCGATGTAAACCAGTTTTTTGATAGGGGACTATGCTCCACTTCATATTGCATTAAACTGTCTTCGGAATTAGAAACAAATGATTTACCCTTCGACATATTAACTTTTTTACGCTCATCATTTTCTTTTGCCTCTAGCACACGCTTTTCTAAAACAATTATTTCATTATAAGCAGGAGAAATAATTCTTCCTTTTTCAATCAGCGCTAATGCCTCGGGAAATTTATCTTGCCAATAGAAGATCTTTGCGCTAGATAATATATAATCAACATTATTGGGATAACGCGACACTAACAACTCAAGATATTTCTCTGCCTTTCGATACTTTTTATTCCACCCATACACTCTTGCCAACAAAAACAGCTCATCAACAGAATTCGGGTTTTCCAACAAAATATTTACAAGAATTTCTTCAGCTTTATCATAGTTACTACTATCTACTTCTCGCCATGCATCGCTAATGGTAGCCGCATAACAATCAACCGATGAGATTGTGAGTAGCAATAAAATCATGACAACACTTAGATGCATGACATTCTCACATCTGCACTATATTTCATATCTATCTACCGAAGTATTTATTTTATTGATTACAAGCAATTTTCACTAATACAGTAGCGGGTAATATCAAAAATGCCTTTAGTGGAAATCACTTAAAACATCAGCAAATAACGCGAAAATTTAACATAAATTTACATTTAGCCATCAAGTTTGAGTCATCTTCAATCATCTTGAAATATTGCGAAAAATCATGAGCAAACAAAGCTTAGTAGGTCTCAATATTCACAGGGGACATGTTTAGATTCATTTTTATTTGTCCGATAGAAAGACATTGAATATCTTAAACCTATCTACATTACTTCTATTGGTGATCAAAATGTTTAACAGAAAAATAACATTACTTTTTATATCGCTCTTAAGCCTATTCACTCTTGCTTCTTGCATTACCAATGAATCTAACAAAAATATTGTTGTTGAAAATGATTCAGAGATACTTGCATCGAGAGTGCTTTATACCAGCAAGGCAATTGAAATAGTCGACAGCTCGAATAGCAACAAACCCATACAAGCGCCAAAAAAAGAGGATACTTTACTTACATTAGTCGCTGAAGTTGATCCGCCATCCTATGATGGCACTACACTTCAAGCGACAGAAGTAATCATCAAAGGAAACAAAGCATACGTTTCTTACAATGTTGCAGGCGAAACAATGTTAGGTGCAATAGAAGTATTTGACATTACAAAAGAGGATAATCCAAAGCTAATATCAAGCATTATACTAACTGATACAGATGTAAACGGAATTACTGTACATGGCAGCGATCTCTATTTCGCAGGTGCGTCTACGACATTGCATGCCATGCTAGCGAAGATGAAAATGAGTGCAGGAAAATTAACAGATGACATAACTACTATTGATCTACCAGGTTTTGCGGGCACTGACGTCGACATATCGGGTAATTTTGTATACGCAACTTCAGGAGACAATGCTGGAATATCTATTCTTAACAAATCTGATTTGTCTCTATTCAGTTACCATGTCGTAGATGATGCTAGAGGTGTTGATGTGGATAACGATGGAGTTGCAGTTGTTTATGGTACTGATGCAGGAATCATTACATTTGATCAAAATTCAGGAGTACTTCAAAACGATTTTCCTTTAAGCGGTGCAACAATTTCTGAATCAAAATCTACTGTGGAAGTGAAGAAAGGTAAAGCAATACTTGCGCTCGGTGATGGTGGCACACAAATCGTTTGCATGTCCACTGGGGAAATTATAGATAGTATAGCTATTCCTGTCGTGGTTGGATTAGATGCAAGCAAAGCGGTAACAAACTCAGCAACCGCCTATAAAACTGCCCTTTTTATGTCTAACGGAGAAGCTGGCGCTTATATGGCCCTCGCCGAAACCAGCTTTAGCAACAATGATTGTGACATCGAAAATCTTACTATGCTTGGTAAACTACAGTTTGGAGATGAACAATCTGTCAATCATATTTTATTCCGCAACAACAATCTATTTGTTGCCAGTGGTACTGGTGGACTTAAGATACTTAACGTATCATTGACAACTGATAAAGAGGATGACGACGATGAATAAGTAATTTGTGATAGCGCTAATTGTTAGAAGCATTCGAAAAAGTCAAATCGTTAACGGGCGTTTTCACTTTTATTTAAAATGATAGCGAATCCCAACTGCACCGTTAAGATCAACAACTGTACTCGGATAAATATTTAACATTGGTACAATCTCGACAAAAACATCATAGGGAAATTTTTTGAACAAATAATTTACACCTACGGGTATACGAAACCCTGCCGTAACTTCTGAACCAAACTCAATTCCGGCACCAATACCATAGTAGATTGGCAACTTGCCTTCCGGTACTTCAACAAGATTATAATCGTGGGTTAGATAATCGACTTTTGCGTATATTGCCGCCTCCTTATCCAAAGACCAACCAATACCATAATCATACGCATTCCAATGACTCTGCCAATTTTTATAGCTGATGCCGGAATTATCACTCGCGTATAAGCCAATCCATCGTTCCTTGGCACATACCTGAGCACTGATTAACATTAGAATTAATACTAAAAATAACTGGGAAGATGTAATGATTAGACGAAATGACATTCATCCCTCTCTGGATGCTGTTTTTGGTTCCTATTATAAGCGATAGAATGCAAGAAACATTCTTAGTTATCTGAAACGAACAAGGATAAAAATACTTAAGCGGGAAATACTCAGTGTTTGGTGAAAAATCATACCCGCTCCAAACGTAGAAATTGACAAAATCAATACATATTTATTTGGCGGAAAACCGAACAGCTTTTCATTAAACTGGGATAATCAACCTGAATAATTCATGAACTATCTGGATTAAAGACATAAAAAAAGCTCGACTAAAAAGTCGAGCTTTTACAAGTTCACACATTGTTACTTTATTTTTATTATTATACGAATATAAATTCGTACACAACATGTGATTGGCGTATCTTAGCCCTGGCAAACATCCCTGGCCGCTAGCGCTTCTTATTGTTTTTAATCTTCAGTCACTTCCAATATTTGGATGTGCTTAAATTTATCTTAAGGAATGCATAATTAGGGCCAATTTTTATTTTCCTTAATTAACATGTGGTTAGCTATGCGCAACAATAAAGACAAGATCAACAGTAAAGTTTTTCGGCATTGGTATGAGCTTTCGAGCAAACATCATACAATCACTATTTAGACACCTTTCATTTTATATTTTTCGGTATACGTATAACAAAAATTAATATCTTAAAGTTAAATTAATTTAAAAGAATTGTTAATAATCTCGACATAACGCTTAGTATTTGCTCGACCACTATTGGTATTAATACGCATTTCTCACCAGGTCGCAGAATAATTGCGTCGGACACTGGATTCATAAAAGAATTTCTGAAGGCGTGAAATACTGGTTGTATTTCCAATTGAATAAGTTTTCTTGTGGATTCTAGGAGCAAGCAAATATCCGTGATATCTGGTGAGAAATGTAAGCTAGACTCTTCCTGGCTTTCTCTAATTTCTTTGGTATATTCTGATTCCTCAAATTCTAATGGTCGTTTATATGAAATCAAGAGTCCGGATTAGTATAATTAGGTCATGGAGACACACTGCTACACAAAGATAGTTAAATAACTCATTATTTATTCAGTCAGCGTAGTTTTGAATTCTTGAATTAAATCAGATAACGATAATAGAGGAAAAAAACCTAATGCCATTGATCAATATGCGAGACATGATTTACCACGCATACGAAAACAGCTATGCAGTTGGTGCTTTTGATCTGGTCAGCCTTGATTTTCTGGAAGCGGTTATCGATTCTGCCGAACGTTGCCGTGCACCAGTGATACTCAGTATTGCCGAACCTCACTTCGCCCACTTCGATTTTGAACTGATGATGCCAGCGGTAGAAGCAGCGGCCAAACGCGCATCTATTCCTGTCGCCATTCAACTGGATCATGGCAGCGATTTAGAAACTGCTATCAAAGCTATTAACCTTGGTTGCAACGGCGTCATGTTAGATGCAAGTAACCTTAGCTTACCCGATAACATCAATGCTACCAAGGCAGTAGTCGACATGGCTCATAGCTGTGGAATACCTGTCATTGGCGAACAGGGATATGTAGCAGGAATTGAAGGAGAAGGTGCCAAGCAACACCCAGGGGAAAGCATATTAACTACTCCCGCTGAAGCCCGCGCCTATGTGGAACGCACTGGAGTAGATTTTCTCGCTGTATCCATTGGCACCGTCCAAGGACGCATGAAGACTCGGGCCAAGCTCGACTTCCCTCGCCTAAAACAACTAAATCAAGCGGTTAACATCCCCCTTGTTATACATGGAGGCACTGGCCTTAACGAAGATCAGTTTCGTCGCCTCACCACTCTCGGTGTCGCGAAGATAAACTACTTTACCGGTCTATCAGATGTTGCCGCACAAACCATGCGTGAAAAAGCCAAAACCGCTGGAGAAGGTAGCTTCACAGACTTAAAGCAAGGTGTTAAAGAAGCTATCGGAAAAGAAGTAGAACGCTGTTTGAAGTTATGGGGTAGTGCTGGGCGCGCCGCTGAAATTTTAGCACAGTGCGAACCTTGGACACCGGTAGAACATTTGATCATCTATAACGTAGAACAACTAGACGATCGTGACACAGATGCCATGATGAGTGAAGGGCGACGCACTTTATCCGAAATTCCCGGGGTCCGTGAAGTCTTCACTGGTGAAGCAGTAAAAGAAGGCTCAAAATATCGCTTCTGCTGGTTAGTACGTTTTACTAATATAGCAGTGATCGACAGTTACCGCGACCACCCAAACCATATTGCCTTTGCTGAAAACCTGTTCCGCCCTTATGCAAGCGATCGCGTTAGTATTGATTTTCAGGATAGCTCAACCACGAGTAATTACTCACCTATAAATATGTTCCCTAGCAAGATGACTAAACTTGGCTAACGATATTATATTTGCCCAATCGTCAAACTATGACTATAAATACTAGTTTGTTTTTACACCCAATCGTTATCAATGGCGTTATAATAAATTGATGCCAAAATCAGCTAAGAGGTGCAACATGACTGACGCAAATTTACTTGAGAAAATTGGTCTGATAAAAACAGAAACTCAGACCGATGAAGAGTCGGAAAAGATTATTCAACAAAAAGCCATAAGCAGATACAAAGACGACCAGCAACTCAAACCATTTCAGGCAGAATTGATTCGCTTGCAAAAATATCTCGAAGATAATCAACAACGCATGATCATCGTATTTGAAGGTCGAGACGCTGCAGGAAAAGGCGGTACAATTCGTCGAGTTACACGATACATGAATGAAAAACATTATCGCGTAGTAGCTTTAGGAAAACCCTCTGAAGATCAGCGAACACAATGGTATTTTCAAAAATATGTTTCTCAATTTCCACGCGGTGGTGAAATCGTTCTGTTTGATCGCAGTTGGTATAACCGCGCAATGGTCGAACGCGTTTTTGGTTTTTGCACTGAATTAGAATATGAAAATTTTATGCGTGGTGTAGTTGGATTTGAGCGAGACCTTGTGCGACAAGGGACCATTTTATTGAAATTATACTTCAGTGTAACAAAAGAAGAACAGGCACGTAGATTTGAAAGAAGAGCTACTGACCCTTTGCGTCAGTGGAAATTAAGTGAAGTAGATTTGCAAGCACAAGAGCGCTGGGATGACTTCACTAATGTAAAATATGAAATGTTAAAACAAACTCATACCATTGATACAGCTTGGTCAGTTATTCGTTCAAACGATAAGCACCTGGCAAGACTGAATGCCATAAAAGTCATACTCAATTCGGTACCCTACCCTCGACTGGATACGTCTCTGAATTACAAACTTGACCCAAATATTGTTGTATCAGGAGCGCGAGAGCTGGAAAAAATGGAAGCACAACGCACTGAAAAAGGACATTTTATCAGTTGATATTTATCTACTGAAATATGGACTAGAATTAGTTAATTGAACCCGGATGATTTAAGAATTATCCGGGTTAAGACAAGCAATACCCCCCCTAACAAACATATGAACTTTACCTGATAGCCTGCTATCTACGCAAATATATCCTACACAATGCAACGCGCATTCACACAAAGCGTTTAGCTGCATATGCGTAAAATTTTGCCTCGATTGAGTTGTTTATTATCGGCAATTAAAGGCATAATGCGCAGCAGAAAATACAAGACATGAATCGATATGAACACTGAACAAGCACTTTTACAACGTTGTAATTCAAAATGTGAGCTTTGCTCTGCCAGCTCAAATTTAGCCGTTTACGAAGTACCACCTGTCGGTAGCCCAAATGCGGATAATAGCATTATGATTTGTGACGTGTGCCAAAACCAAATCAACAATCCCAGTAACGTCAACATAAACCACTGGCGTTGTTTGAATGATAGTATGTGGACGCCAGTTCCTGCAGTGCAGGTTATGGCGTGGCGCATGTTAAAACGTTTATCAACAGAAAGTTGGGCGCAAGATCTGCTTGACACCCTTTATCTGGATGAAGAAGCACAACAATGGGCCGAAGCTGACTCCACAAATGAGAATGATGCTGATACTGCCCCAACTTTGGATAGCAACGGTGCAGCACTCTCAGCAGGTGACACGGTAACATTGATAAAAGATCTTGTTGTGAAAGGTGCAAACTTTACCGCCAAACGCGGTACATCTGTAAAAAATATTTCCCTGACTTCAAACCCAGAGCAGATTGAAGGGCGAGTGAACGGCGTACGCATTGTATTGCTAACCTGTTTTTTGAAAAAATCCAATTAATACTTCAGACTACTTTTCCTGCCTGAATAAAAACTGCACCCAAATGATTTGCAGTACTATTGCGATATGGATACTCATCAATTATTTTATGACTACCAATTAACGCCCCCAAAGCCAGCCCAAATTTCATAACAAAAACTGAACTTATAGACTCAATTTCCCCACTATACATAATTACTATGTTTAATTTACCCGACACTTTTATGTGCATATTTCAAAAAAATGATTGGAAATTTAATCTCAATACAATAAGTATCTTTAAAATTAGCATCTTACAAACAGAGGCAAGACAATTGCAATAAACATCAATATAAGGGAGAGCTATCAGTTTGGAGTTGGAACTATGAATACAATTGAACAACAGCAAGTTGTGAAAATCAGCAAAGCATTTCAGGCAAAGGATACTACTTCTGAAAAGTTTGTCGTTGGATTATTTCTTGACGATACTATTGCCTCTCAAAAACTTGCTGATCAGTTGAAACAGTTCAATTATATTCCAAAAACAATACACAACTTTATTGAGCTACAACATTGCGCTCGTGACGGAGACATTAATTGCTTAATTATTAGCACACAGCTTTCCGATGGGAATGGTTCTTTTCTTGTTAGGCAATTGTCACCTCATCTATCAGGCATACCAATTCTATTCATAACCCGAAACGATCATATCACTGTGCATCTTGAAACAGTTAACGCTGGTGGTATTGCAATGTACACCATGCCGATTGATACAACTGCAATTCTAGATAAACTCGATTATCTTTCTTATCGTAAAAACACTGACCCATATCGCGTGTTGATTGTTGATGACTCAGAAACTATTGCGACATATCTCTCTCTGGTGTTAAAAGATGTTGGGATAGAGACCAAAATAGTTATCGATCCTTTAAAAATAATGGAGCCCTTAACCGAGTTTGATCCAGATTTAATATTAATGGATTTGACTATGCCACAATGCTCCGGCTTTGATTTGGCAAAGGTCATAAGACAAAGAGAAAATTTTAACTGCATACCTATTGCTTTTTTATCCACTGAAGATGATATTGAAAAACAACCCGCAATGATGAAGTATGGGGGATACGATTTTATTAACAAATCAATTAATCCCAAGAACCTAAGCACATCAATAAAAGCGAGAGTAAGAAGAGCAAGAAAGCTAAAAAAATTCATGGTGAAAGATAGTTTAACGGGATTGCTAAACCATTCATACACCAAACAACTACTAGAAAACGAGTTCAAACAGGCCTCTAGAAACAATTCACGCCTCTGCTTTTCCATGATTGATATTGATCATTTCAAACAAGTGAATGATGTTCATGGCCATTTAACGGGTGATCGGGTGATTAAACAATTTGCACGCCTGCTACAACAACGCTTGCGTAAAACAGATATTGTTGGCAGATACGGAGGTGAAGAGTTCGCAGTGATTATGCCTAACACAACACTTAATGATGCTAAGTTTGTTCTTGAAGATTTAAGAATTTCGTTTTCTAAAATCTTGCATCGCTCTCCAGAAGGCGACTTTCATACAAGTTTTAGTTGCGGCATCTCCGATAGCAGCGCATGTGAATCCGCTACAGAGATCAATGAAAACGCGGACAGATTACTCTATCACGCAAAAAAATCGGGTAGAAATCGAATATCTGTTCCTATTGAAAAATGTATGAAAACAGGCTAACAAAAAAGCAATAAGTCATTTTATTTTTCCTCTCACATACTTATCGCTTAATACACGTATCAATGCCGATAAATCAGATAGTCAGACAATACCCGTCGTGCTTCCAAGACAGATCCCCAGTATTACAAGTGAATATTTCACCGCCACACAAGTTCCGGCATTAGTAAATACCTGATTCTGATAGAAAACGACCGTTATCTAATGTACATCCCTGATTATTAAAGGCAAATATAATTAATACCTGACTGTAATACTCTGATACTATTGGTGTCTAATTGATTAACTGATATTATTTATAGTGACAGGATATAGAACATGAATAAGGTACAGATTTACTCTCATCCAGGTTGTGGTTACTGCCATCGCGCTAAATATCTTCTCGATGAAAAAGGTATTCAATATGAGGAGATAAACCTAGCAATACAGGCGAATCGTTTCCCGGAAATGATTGAACGCACCGGCCGTAAAAGCCTTCCCCAAATTATAATTAACAGTCAGCCTATTGGTGGTTTTGACGATCTGTCCGCGTTAGATACCGCTGGTGAATTAGATATACTTCTAAATGTTGCCTAGCTATAACTTCTCTAACTTTGGTTATAGCAAGGGATATTTCGAATAACATCCCTTGCTCAACGTCTACCTGTCTATTTAGATTTTAGGTCGCATATGTGGAAATAATAAAACATCTCTAATAGAAGGCGCATCAGTAAATAGCATTACCAAGCGGTCAATACCAATCCCCTCACCTGCTGTTGGCGGCATTCCGTGCTCAAGCGCTGTGATGTAATCTTCATCGAAATGCATGGCTTCATCATCACCCGCTTCTTTTTCTTCCACTTGTTTCTTAAAGCGCTCTGCCTGATCTTCATAATCATTAAGCTCAGAGAACCCATTTGCGATTTCACGACCACCGACGAAGAACTCGAAGCGATCTGTCACAAAATGATTATTGTCGTTACGACGTGCAAGCGGTGAAACTTCAGTTGGGTATTCTGTTATGAACGTTGGATCTTTTAAACGATGCTCAACCGTTTTTTCAAAAATTTCGATTTGCACTTTGCCCAAACCAAAGCTTGGTTTAATGGGTATCCCTAATCCTTCGGCAATTGCCACCGCACTTTGCAGCTCATCCAATTGCTCTGAATTAATTTCAGGATTGTAGTGAAGAATCGAATCTTTTACTGTCATTCGATGGAATGGGCTACCAAAATCGTAAGTATCACCCTGGTAGTTTACATCGGTTGTGCCAAGCACTGATTCAGCAATACCACGTAACATCGCTTCGGTAATATCCATCAAATCATTATAGTCAGCATATGCTTGATAAAATTCAAGCATGGTAAACTCTGGATTGTGACGTGTGGATAATCCTTCATTACGGAAGTTACGATTAATTTCAAATACTCGTTCAAACCCACCGACAACCAAACGCTTCAAATAAAGCTCTGGTGCGATTCGCAGAAATAGATCCATATCCAATGCATTATGAAAAGTGGAAAATGGTCGTGCTGTTGCACCGCCAGGAATCGCTTGCATCATGGGTGTTTCCACTTCGAGAAACTGACGCTCGATTAAAAAATTTCTTATGTAAGATACGATGGCGGAACGCATACGAAATTTTTCACGAGAATCTTCGTTCATGATCAGGTCGATATATCGCTGACGATATTTTACTTCTTGATCAGAGAGTCCGTGAAATTTTTCAGGCAGTGGACGGATTGATTTAGTGAGTAATCGAATGGCATCAACTTTTACTGAAAGGTCGCCTGTTTTTGTACGAAACAACACGCCTTCTGCACCAAGAATATCGCCAATATCCCATTTCTTGAACTTGTCGTTATAGACACCTTCAGGCAACAAATCACGAGCGACATATAATTGCATTTTCCCCGACATATCCTGAATATGAGCAAAGCTGGCCTTACCCATAATTCGACGTGTCATCATTCGGCCTGCCAGGCTTACTCGAATAGGATTTTCTGCAAGAGCATCAGCATCTTTGCTTTCATATTCAGCGTGTAACTCTCCCGCCATAACGTTGCGGTGAAAATCGTTAGGAAATGCGTTTTCCTGCTCACGCAATGCAGTAAGTTTTGCACGACGTTGTGCAATAAGTTCGTTCTCATCAATCTGTTCTACGGTGCTGAGATCTTGTGGGGTAATTTTACTCATTAATTGGTTTCCAGTTCTTTTATTCTTTATTACAGGCCGCTCTTTAAACTTGCTTCGATAAACGGATCTAAATCTCCGTCGAGTACTGCTTGGGTATTGCCTGTTTCATGGCCGGTACGCAAATCTTTAATACGCGATGCGTCTAATACATAGGATCGGATTTGGCTCCCCCATCCGATATCGGATTTGGAATCTTCCATGGCCTGCTTCTCAGCATTACGCTCCATAACTTCCAGCTCATACAACTTAGCCTTTAACATTTTCATAGCAGCTGCACGGTTCTTGTGTTGTGAGCGATCATTTTGGCATTGTACAACCGTATTGGTTGGTATATGGGTTATTCGAATCGCGGAATCGGTTTTGTTAACATGCTGACCACCAGCACCTGACGCTCGGTATGTATCAACTCTGAGATCTGCGGGATTAATATCAATTTCGATATCGTCTGAAATTTCTGGCGAAACGAAAACCGATGAAAATGAGGTGTGTCGACGATTACCCGAATCAAACGGCGACTTCCGCACTAGTCGATGAACTCCAGTTTCCGTCCTCAACCAACCATACGCATAGTCACCAACAAAGTGAATAGTTGCACTTTTAATTCCCGCAACATCTCCGGCAGAGGCTTCGACCAACTCAGTTTTAAAACCGCGCCGTTCTCCCCAGCGAAGATACATACGCAATATCATCTCTGCCCAATCTTGCGCTTCAGTACCACCCGATCCAGCCTGAATATCAAGATAAGCGTTGTTGGGATCCATTTCACCAGAAAACATCCGACGAAATTCGAGGGTTTCCAGCTGCTTTTGTGTGCTATCTAAATCAACAATAACCGCGTTGACGGTATCTTCATCATTTTCTTCTGCCGCCATTTCTAGCAACTCAGAAGCATCCGCTAGTTGATCTCTCAATTGGTCGAGAACATCAACGACTTGTTCTAGTGCTACACGTTCTTTGCCTAACGCCTGCGCTTTTTCTGGATTGTTCCAGACATCAGGGTATTCAAGCTCTCCGACAACTTCTTCCAACCGCTCTTTCTTGGAAGCGTAGTCAAAGATACCCCCTGAGCGATTCTGATCGCGCTTCGTAATCTTTGATGCGATTTTGGATGGGATTGAGTTCTAACATTTTTGTGAATTCTTAAGCTTTTGAAAGGCGCAAATAATACACTAACAACGCCCAAATGTCCTGAAAGTATTGTACCTGTCTAATCCAAATGGCGAGTTTTTATATGCCAAAGAAGTCCTTTTGATGCATCTTCTATCATATCCAATACTCGCTCAAATCCTTGATTTCCGCCGTAATAGGGATCAGGCACTTCTACATCAGGAATGTCATTCGCGAACTCCAAAAATAATTGAAGTTTATTCTCGAAATGCGCCGGACAGATTTCAAGCAAGTTTGAATAATTTTCACGATCCATGGGCAGAATATAATCAAACAATTCAAAGTCGAGCTCATTAACTTTGCGAGCACGCTGTATACTTAAGTCCACACTTCTATTTTGCGCTGCTGCTTGTGAACGTGGGTCTGGTTTACTTCCCACATGGTAAGCATGAGTGCCAGCAGAATCAATTTCAATTGCATGACTCAATCCTTCGTCATTGACAATTTTCCGAAAAACCCCTTCAGCAGTAGGTGAGCGACAGATATTCCCCATGCACACAAAGAGTACTTTAACCATAAAAATGTCTATTCCTTTTCAAATTTAAGTATTGTGTAAATCAGTAAATCAGGTACCATTTTACCATTAATAAATGTATACGCTTAATTCCTTATCAGCAAGTCAACTGCCGATCAATTTAACGGCGAACTTTCTAAACCTGGAACTTATTATGCATTAATTCGCTGATTCACTAAATTAGCACCTAATTTTAAACGTAAACAGAACGCAGGAATTTTTGAACGGTGACAATGATGATATCCATTACAACTGAGCAAATGAGTGACATGATTGGGCTTCGTGTACGTTATCACGATATTGACTGCCAAATTGTTGAAATATTGGAAGATGGTCCCGCTTTAATTCTTGAAGATCTTGAGCATCACATTAGCATCCAACCAGATCAACACGGTGAAGCTCATCGAAAAGTTCCTAAAACCTATACCATCAAAGTGTTAACTCACGACAAGCTTGAATTTTCTCCTACCTTTCTATCATTAGATCCGGTACCTCTTGATGTGAACAACCTACCAACAAACGTTACTGCGGAATCAGCATAACTCAATAATTACCCTGTTTAAATCTCATTTCCGGTTGCTAATTGCAGTTAATTTAGGCATAGTTCGATCGCTCAAAAAATGGCTTACAAGACCGGCATTACAGATTATTTGTAAATAAGTAACCACTTTACAAAAAAGCCTAAAAACGGACTTAAAGATTGAAGCTAATACGCTCGATAAATAAACTGACAGATTAATATTTATTCATGTTTTCCAACACAGTATTGAATCATAAATGAAAAAAGACCAACCTTCTAAGGATATTAACCAGAATACAGATGAATCTATTGTACTTTGGGTATTAATATTCATATTCCTCGCTCTCACAAGCTTAACTGTTAATTCATATTCTGAAGCAGATAACAAAAACAACCATCAACTTGTTGCAACTCCCCATGCTATGTCAGTTGAACAAAATAGTGCCGAGTTAAAACTAATTAACAGCAATTCTAGCTCGCAAATAGATAATAAAACGCTTAAGATGTAAGCATCAAAATTACTATAGTAAACGCTGAGAATGCGAACTAAGATATTTTCTTGTAGCTACCCATTAGCTTTTGTGTTTTTTTTCACTTCCGCGCTTATGAGCGGCTGCGAGCTCTCCCCGCCCAATTCCATCGCAACCAATGACGAAGTCGTAAAACTTGAAATTGCACCTCTATTAAAAACTTTACCGAGAGGAGCCCAACTAACCTTGCATGCCAGAGCTTACTTCAGCGACGGTAGCTATCAAAATGTGAGCAAAAAAGCCCGATGGTTTTCAACTGAACCAGAAGTTTTAAACATCAACAACGATGGAACCATTTTTACTTTCAAGGAAGGCATGAGCACCATAAGTGTATCCATGGGTGAGCTCAGTATTGCCAAAGATGTTCATGTCAGTAATGCAACAATCGATTTTATTAAAATTGAAGCTGATAGTTTAACGATTAGGCCCAACATGGAATTCTCTTTGTCAGTCTTCGCTTTTTTCAGTGATGGCTCAAAATTGGATATCAGCAAAGATATTAACTGGTTTGTTGTAAACAATGACCTGGATTCAAAAGCTACTGACCCCGATATTATTGTAAAAACCTTTGATAATTATTTTTTCAGCCTCACCCCAGGGAAAGGCAGAATCACAGCAAACTATAATAACGAATCGATAAATGATTCTGTAATAATAACGGTAAGCCATGCAGAGCTAGATGAAATCAGGACATCTATTTCACCCACAACTTATATCTCAGGACACACTGCCTCCGTCAATGCCTTTGGATATTATTCGGATGGCTCAATACTAGATGTAACATCTGTGGTTACCTGGACATACTCAGAGCTTAATCAGCCAGAACCCGAAGCATTCACATTCAACCCAATGAATTTCCCCTCTCTGCAAGCTGAAAAATATAAAATTACAGCAAGCATCGGAGAGATCAATGAAAGTACAAATATCACCACTATCGACGCCAAATTAAAATCAATTGAAATCGACGCCTTACCCGAGAACATCCCCTTAGAAGAAACTAACAAACTGCAAGCCTATGCAATTTTTGATAATGGAAGCGCCCAAGACATAAGCAATTCCGTAACCTGGTCAAGTCATGATACGCGCATAATTGAAGTCAGTAATATTGATGAATACACTAGCAATGCATATGCTTTAACGGAAGGTTCAACTGAAATATCAGCAAATTTATCTCAAATGTTTGAAGATACAAAAACCATAACAACAAGTGATGCACAACTAGTTTCGATAGCAATTAATTCTCCCAACCAATCGATTGCGCTTGGCACTACTATTCAATTAACAGCAACAGGCACCTACGCAGACGGTAGCTCACGAGACATTACCAAACTGGCAAGTTGGATCAGCCTGGATGAACAACCAGTATTGAAAACTGGAAATAAGGATTCGACTGCTGGAAAAGTAGAGCCCTATCGAGTAGGTCAATTTGCAATACAAGCTGGTTTTAAAGGAATAAAAAACACTTTAATGCTCACAATAAGTGATGCCGCCCTACAATCAATCACGATAAATAACAGCACTGACACATTATTTTTGGACGAGCAATTAACACTGACAGCAACAGGAGTGTATAGTGACGGCATATCTCAAGACATATCTCATTTAGTCACATGGGGATCGAGTGATCCTGAGATACTATTTATTTCCGGTCATCCATATACTCAAGGTCTACTAACAGCCATTAAGTCAGGGCAGGCATCAATAACAGCCACATTGAACGACATCACTCAAGAGCAACAGATAACAATTAGCGATGCAGTGTTAAGCAATATTTCTATTCAAGCAGATGAAAGTTTAGTTACACATACTCCTTTACAACTCACGGCGACGGCTTCTTATTCAAACGGAAGTAGTAGAGATATAACAGAAAAAGCTTATTGGTATACTGAGGGGGAATCGCTATCAGCATCCAACTTACCGGGACGAAAAGGGATAATTACCGCAGATGATTCTGGTGAGTTTATTATCTATGCAGAGTTTCAAGGAATTAATACATCTCTATCTATCAACACTGAACCAAATCAATAAGAGAGGAAGTATCATTTAATGACTCACAATACTTCCTCAAAACCTTAACCAATCACAGCTTTACCACCCATATAAGGCTGCAACACTTCAGGCACTTCCACTTTACCATCTGCCGTTTGATAGTTTTCCAAAATTGCGACCAGTGTGCGCCCTACAGCCAGACCTGAACCATTAATGGTATGTAGTAATTCAGGCTTACCTGATTCTGGATTACGCCAACGCGCTTTCATGCGTCTTGCCTGGAAATCTTCAAAATTACTGCAAGAAGAGATTTCTCGATATTTTTCTTGCCCGGGTAACCACACCTCTAGGTCATATGTTTTACAGGAAGAAAAACCAATATCTCCAGCACACAAATTCATTACCCGATACGGCAGCTTTAATGCTTGCAATATCGCTTCAGCATGTGAGGTTAATTCCTCTAATACTTTATGTGATTCTTCAGGTCGAACGACTTGCACCAACTCAACTTTTTCAAATTGATGCTGTCGAATCATTCCACGTGTATCTCGGCCATATGATCCCGCTTCACTACGAAAACAGGGAGTGTGGGCAACAAACTTTAATGGTAAATCTTCAGCTGGCTGAATGGTATCCCGCACAATATTTGTAACCGGCACTTCAGCAGTTGGGATTAAATAAAATTGCTGCCCCGTCTCTTCATGCTTTTGAATGACAAACAAATCTTCTTCAAATTTAGGTAACTGCCCTGTTCCACGTAATGAATCAGCATTTACTAAATAAGGCACATAAGTCTCATTATAACCATGAACATCTGAGTGAGTATTCAGCATGAACTGGATTAACGCTCGATGCATTCGCGCTAAATCACCTGACAATGTCATAAACCTTGAACCACTGATTTTTACAGCAGTTTCAAAATTCAATGCGCCCAGCTTTTCACCAACGGCAACATGATCCAGGACCTCAAAGTCATACTGCTTTGGCTCTCCCCAACGACGGACTTCCTGATTATCATTTTCATCCTTGCCATTGGGTACTGATTCATGAGGAATGTTAGGCACTTCCATCAGTATACTGCTAAGCTTATGCTGGAGTTCAGAGAGTGACTGCTCAAACTGCTTAAGTGTATCCCCTAAACCATCAACTTCTTTTAATAAGGGCTGAATATCTTCTCCAGCTGCTTTCGCCTTGCCAATCGACTTCGATTTAGCATTACGCTCTGCTTGCAGAGCCTGCGTTTTCTCTTGTAATACCTTTCTTTCTTCTTCAAGCGCTAAAATCGCGGCCGTATCCAGTTGATACCCTCGACGAGCTAACTGTGCTGCTGTCTCTTCAATATTTTGTCTAAAAAGTTTTTGATCCAACATATCTATTAATTTTTTCCATCAATATTAATTCGGCCCGGCCATGTCAATATATGCCCAGGCTTAATGATTTCGGCGAGATGCTTTAGTACACGTTGTATTTTACCTGGTTCGTCAAACATTTCGAGTACTAACGGCAAATCCAAAGATAAATCGGAGAAGCTTGATGTATGAAACGAACCAGAAGGACCAAATCCAGCAATCCCCCTAAAAACAGTCACGCCTCGAATCTCTTCCTGATCTTTCAAAAAATCCAAAAGACTACTTAGCTGCCCTTCTCCCTCAGTTAAGTAGATTCTCACAATGGTAACTTCCAACGTTCTCATAATTGCCTACCCAATATCATCCCAGCCCAACAAGCGACAATACAGACAAATACATTGATGACTATATTCACTCCAGCTTTAATAAAATCTCCACTGCCAATCAAATTTACTGTTTCAAATGAAAATGCAGAGAATGTGGTAAAAGAACCAAGAAATCCAACAAGCAAAAAAGCTCTGACCTCTGGCGCAAGCATCAAACGCTCAACCAGCAAAATTGCCAGCACTCCCATGAGAAAGGATCCTGCAAAATTAACAACAAGAGTACCGAAAGGAAATGATCTACCAAGAAGCGAATAGATCCATTGCGAAGACAAATACCGACTAACAGCGCCAGCCGCTCCACCAAGTGCGATAGCAAATAGAGTTGTCAAAGATTAATCCAGTTTAGGTGAGGATAAATTATAGCAATTTTTACTGGCATTCTTACTGAAAAACTATAATCACTAATGAGAGCTTATTGATCAAGCAGTAATTCCCGCTAAAAATGGAGCCATTAGCAGGAACCACTGCTGGTCAAATAATTTTATATGATTTCAATGCATCATTATAGAAAAAAAAACTAAAAACGACCAGTTTATACGATTAATTCCCGTTAACTATGTTTCTTTTACCCACGCTGAATCCACCACTCATCACATCATTAATTGTATTCCCAGTACTCATTGCTTGCCAGATATCATCATGACTATCTACTGAAGGCACATCTAATGCGAAAATATCAACTTTAAATTGAAGTAATTTCCTAGGCACAGGAAAAATAGGATTGGGTACATCTATTGGGATCCACGAACTCGCATCACCTGCTGTATTGTTTGCTGGCAACCACACAGTCCAAAATGTTGGTATATTAGAAACACTTAATTGATAAATATCCATTCTAATTAAGTCGTTTATTTGTTCACCTGAAGTTTGCCATAAAAACCGATCTTTGCTAACTCCATCAGCAGCTTCAAAATGCACATAATCAAAATTGATATCAGGAACATCAATGACATTATCTAGAGCAAGCGTGTTATAAAACTTTCGCGTACGAATTTCTAATCCTATGTCGGCTTCTGATATAAATTGTGCAAATACTGAATAATTGTCTGCGGGAAACTCTGTAGGATAGAAAATAGATGAAACTGGCTCGCCTCCATGATCATAAGCGAGGGGAAATATTTGATTATTCTTTAAGGCATCAACCTTTAACGTGCTTATCTGCCACTCATCAACATTATTCGAATGAAAAGTTAGTTGCTCCGGTTTTCTGTCTACAGCTATGTCTAACTGTACATTTACATTTTCACCACTCTGTAGATCTTGATCCAATGTATAACCATAGCCATTCATTACCCCTTGTTTTGATGTGTATGCAAGCACATTTTGAAAATGATCTACACACTTACCTACTAGCTTCATATTTCCACCAGCGCTTCCATGTGCATCGACAGGGAGTAAGCTCCATGAATGATAGGCATCATCGGCAACTAAGTTGACCGAAATATCTTTTTTCTTTCCATTACAAATATCATCTGCAGGGTTCAGATAATATACAAACGATATTAACGGAACATCTACATACGTGATAATAGATCGAGAAAATGGACTTGATATATCAATGGTTATTGTCCCACGAGTTTGATCAATATGACTGAAATCTACAACCCCTGCTTTATCACTAGTGATCACATTTTCAGGTTCATACGTTTTATTATCTTCATTGTACAAAATCACCTTAATACCACTACTTGCCATATTAGCTTTTTTATCTGAGCGAAATTGCATTTTAAAACCTGTTTCAGACCATGGGACTCCCCACGTAATATATACCTCCCTTCGTACAGATTGTGCACCGTCACTCACCGTTACCGCAATAATGTCAAAACCGACATCAAGTGAAGGAGCAGTCCATATTGCTTGTGGCTCTCCGATTGATGTTTCTAATTTACCCAGCCCAGCCACTCTGGACCAGGTATAACTAAGCTCATCTCCATCAGGATCGGTTGCATTTACAAACAAACTCACTCTACCATTGTTGGCAATAATACCGACGGAATCTTTCTCCAAAGCATTTATCACTGGCGCTCTATTTGCCAGAACAAGATCGGGAAGTATAAGTTTATCTGAAGAAGGAATTGTGACATTGACACTCGGCACTCCAACAGCCCAAATTGTAAAAAATTGGTTTAAAGGTGCTAAAAAAGAAAATGTTCCATCATTTGCCGTCAACACCGACTTTCCTAGACTGCTATAAATCCTGTAACCGGATACAACTTCGCCGTTCTGCTTCACTAATTTTCCGCTAACAGTTCCATCTTGTGCAACAATTAAAGATCTACTAAGGGAAACACAACCAACTGGTTCTGGTTCTGGCTTTAGCTCTAAGTACGAGTTAACTGGAGTAAATATTTCATCAGTAACTGCATCTCCCTCTTCTGTCGATGCTTCATCTACATCATAATAAATATTAACTGAGCCTAATGACGTGTATATTTTTATTCGCTCTCTTAAACTTTCGCTCGCGCTTTTCTTCACCGTCGTCAAACAAGCTTTTCCCGACGAATCGGTGAATACAGGCCCGGAAATATTTGAATAACTTTCACCGCTTGCAATAACAGGTGCATCAGCGATCACCACGGAATTTCCATCAACAACAGTTACACAAACACATGCTTGATCACTAATTACTTTGGCAGCACCCCACCAACCCGCAGAAGAAATTTTTGCACTAACATACAACACTCCTTCATCAAGCACTATATCGGCTTTATCAAATTCTGCTGTTCCTGGATTTGCATCTTCCTGTCGCCATACTTTGGCAGTAATGTCATATTGCCACCAATCTACATTATCACCAACATCAACCTCTCCCTCTCTCTCACCACCGGCCTGAAACACATCAGGCAAACGCAAACTTATAGCCACCGGGCTATCAAACTGAGTTATGGGGTTTCCAGATTGGTCTGTGAGTATCAACTCAGCAAACGCGAATATATCTAGTGGATAGTGTTTATCGGAAGAACCGTTCAAAGTTCCTAAAAATTCGCCAGGAAAATATTCAAATATGTCTTCAGGAGTTACATTGGCAGCAACAACACTAACATTTAATTCAGGTTTGGTTTCGAATGCTCCAAAGGGAAAATTTATTTTAACCGATGGGCTTTCTCCATTCGCCCCAGGAACTTCGACATTAACTATGTTCGTAAAATCGTGTTCATTACTGTAATGGTAAAGCATCAATGCTGCTGTAACATTGTAAGTTTTCTCTGTAAGCACATCGATACTTTTTTGAACGCTAGTAAAATTCAATTTACTAAACTTAACGACTAACTTGTTATCAGACGGAAAAGGGATATTATTCAATGCATAATTTCCCTCTGAATCTGTTTTTGTTTCTAAGTTAGCAACCTTGACCAGCACATCTGCTAATCCAGCTCCCCCTGTGTTTCTACTATTAATAACGACTCCGCTAACATGCACAACTTTGTCAAGTTCACTCACAGTGACTAAAATATTTTGCGAAGCACTATTACCCGCATCGTCAGTGCTAGTTAAGGTAATAAGATGTATTCCAACATCATCACTACTCCAATCTTTAGTAATTGATCGCCCACCACCTAAATCACCACTGATGTTAGAAGTCCAGCGGAGTTGGTCATCGTTTAAAGACTTACCGTCACTGTCATATGCATAACCTTTAAAAATGGTACTTGTACCAACGGTAAAACCTGTACCACTTTGCGGCGCAGTTAAGAAAACCTGGGGATCTACAATTGTTGGTGTTTCCTCAACAGGCGGCTCAGCACCTGTTTCATTAGGTGTAGGAGTATTTTGTTCTTTAATTCTAATAGCAACAGTTTTTACTACACTATTTCCATCATTTGCTGTCACTGTTAATGTCACTACATGATCGCCAGTTGAAAGAATCTTGGAAAAGCTTTCTTTAATTCCTATTTCTCCATCAAGGCTTGAAACCCAAACAATCGACACTCCTATTAATTCATTTTCACTTTCTGCACCACCAGCGATAAAAGAAAGTTTCTTACCATATTCATATTCACCTTCGGCTGGGCTTGCAATAAATAGATTGGAAATATTATTGATTGTGACTTTTTTCTTCTCTTCTTCTTTTGGATTTTTCTCATTTCCATTTTTATCACTATTATCAGGGAGTTTTGAAGAAGGTTCTGCTGAAACAATAATGGTAATTGACTGAGAACCTTTACTGCCCTGGCTATCTGTTCCACTTAAAGAGATAGTGTGCTCACCCGGTTCCAGTTTTTCTTCAAACGAATCTGTACGAGCCAATTCGCCTTGAATATCTGACATCCAGACAAGTGAATCTGCAGGCAATTTTCCGTCTTCCGTATCATTACCTTCACCTCTGAAGGAAATTACATCAGTTGTTATATAGTTTTTTGCTGCTGGGGAAAGAATTGATACTTGGGGCGCTGTATTTGGCGAAGTATTGTCTTCATTACCACCCCCACATGCATACATCCCAGTGAGGACAACCAGCATACAAATCAATTTCAGGAGTTTATTAGTTATTAACTGTTTCATTTATATACCACAGCCTTATTATTTGTTCAGAAAACACTAAGTAGTTATTTTTCACACTCTGAAGCTTAATACTATCTTAAAACGCAAATTGGGAATACTGCATTGTGAGTATTTAACGACAAAAAATATCCGCCTAGGCGATTATTTCACCAAACTATGCGGCTATGACCAAAATCACGTACTAACTACATATGATTATTGGATATTAATTATACTAACAGCTGATGCATTAATGCTGAAACTTTAAACAATTTGATTTCGTATGGGGAAAATATACTGTTTAATTCTTAAACAGTCATTCAGATATGGGTAAACTACACTATATAGGAGTATCATCTGTTTTTAGCGAATTATTTTGAAACTTTCTCGCCCTTCAATAAAAACGCATGTAAATCACCATGGCCTTTCATTTCAATTTTACCACGGTCCTCAAAGACAAATTTATCCCTTAGTAACTCATATGTTGCTTCAGACACCTGGATTTCATTTTTTGGACAGGTTGCTTCCATTCTGCTAGCGACATTTACCGTACTGCCCCACACATCATAAACAAATTTTTTCACACCAATAACACCAGCTACTGCAGGGCCCGTATGTATCCCGATCCTCAATCGAACGTTATGTTTAGTTCTGGTATTAAATGAATCGACAGCACGGCGCATATCAAAGGCAAACCTTGCAACAGATTCAACATTGCTATTTTCTGTCTCTCTTAAATTGTTTGTTACCATATATGCATCACCGATTGTTTTAATTTTCTCCAAATTATATTTATCCGTGAGGGCATCAAACATAGAGAATATTTCGTTGAGTAATCTAACAATATCATGAGCAGTATTTTTCAACGACCATGCAGAAAACTCAACAAGATCAGCAAACAGTACTGTTATTTGGTCATAATTTTTTGCAATAGTACCTGGCTGGGTTTTCAACTCCTCCGCAATATTCCTAGGTAATATGTTCAATAACAATTGTTCGTTTTTCAATTTTTCTTGTTTAATTATTTGTTCGTTAATAAAGTCCCGTCGAAAATAACTTTCAATAGTGTACCCCCCTAAAATCCCAATAATTAAGGACGCGAGTAAAAAAAAGTTATAAATCACTAAAATTTCAACCGAGATATTACTCAGCCCGAAAAATATAAATTCGTAGGTTAAAATTAATGCCAGAGAAACTTTAACGGCATTAATAAATCTTAATCCTGAGTAGATGAATGCCCAGAAGATAGGAAGCAATGTGCCAGTAAGATGAAGTTCACTTCGAACATCTTGGTACGAGTATGAAATGAGAGCAATCCCCAAGCCGGCAACATAAATAATGGGAACCACCAGAGACTGCATATTTTTTTTAAAATAATTCTTATGTGTCGCAGCATAACCAAGAATTAAAATTGGAATGACAAAGCCAAAACGAAACATTAAGGCTTTCCAGCGCCCATCGGGGATTACAATAAAATCAAGAAAAGAAAAAACGGCGTAAAGCACCGCAGCAATTATGATTGCTACGCGAACCTGACCTAAGGTTTTTCTATTATGCTCAGCGCGATATCTGCTCTCTAATTCATTATCATGAAATGATAACGAGAAAAGGTGTTGACGAGCATCGATGCGCTGATCCTGGATCATTAATTCGACAACCTGAGCAATAACAAATTTTTAATTTCACTATCTGTAAGTAAAATTGGATTTGTTTTCATACTACTACCACGAGAATGTTTAACAATATGATCCAAATCGTCCTCTGCAACACCTAACGACGATAGTGATGGCAAGTTTAGTTTTTCAGTCCACTTCCGTAACAAACTGACTAAAAATAATCTTGCGTTATCGTCATTTTGAATGGGATTATCACTCAATAGTCTTCCGATAGTTGCATATTTTTTTAAAGCCACATTGTTGGGCTCTCGCTCCTGCATGGATAGAATATTTATATTCGTCGCTTCAGCCAAAAGCGTTCCACAAACTACGCCATGAGCTATAGGGAAAAATGCGCCCATGGGTGATGCAAGCCCATGCACTGAACCCAATCCAACTTGTGCGAGAGTAATACCAGACAAAAGCGCCGCGTAAGCCATCTGCGCTTGCGCATCCATATTTCCAGAGGATTCATACCAGGCGAGTAAACCTTTTTTAACCGCTTCTATACCACTAATCGAAAGTGCATCAGTTATTGGGTTTGCTTTAAGGGAAACGTAGGATTCAATCAACTGTGTTAACGCATCCATTCCGTTTGCGGCTATTAAATCTTTCGGACAGCTCGTCAACAATTCAGGATCTAATATGGCATACTCAGCGACCAACATTTCATGTCGGAAAGATTTTTTAAAACCCTTTTCCTTGTTCAGCACACTAATTACGGCATTTTTTGTCGCCTCACTACCTGTACCAGCAGTTGTAGGCACAGCAATAAAAGGCACGTTCGGGCCTTCGTAAGCGATTTCCGGACCTACCCCTTCCAAATAATCCATTACCGAACGCTTAACTTTTAATAATCCTGCGATGGCTTTTGCACCATCCAGCACACTACCACCGCCAATGGCAACCACAACATCAAACGATTGATTAGCAAAATATTCTACCGCACCATCAATCATATCCGGCGTTGGTTCACCTTTGATTGTATATAAAGACCATTCAATCTGGCTGTCACGAAAGCTATCGGTCAGTGTTTGCCACTGTTCTGTCGCTTGTAGGAAATTTGAGCCGGTTACAATTAATGCATTGTTTCCATATTGACGTATTAACCTTGGCAACAGTAAAACCTTGCCATTACCAAATTCAATTTTTGGAAGATTAGAGATTGAGAATGCATTAATCATTATCTGGTCTTTGTGATGATTTGAGAGCAAAAAGAAATAATCGACATCAGAACACTTCATTTTCTGCTAAAATTATAAGCAAACAAGGTCTTACAATGCAGAGCTTCTGATGAAATATACCAAGCTTTCAAGTTTATTGAGTTTACCTATCTACCGCAAGCTGCAATTCCTGCTTACTTGTATATTCGCCATTCTATTATTGACTGCATTTACCAACAGTCATGCGAAAACAGAATTCACTGATGCAAAATCTCTCATGCGCCACGTTGATCGCATGTGGCGCAGTGACTCATCACATGTGCTGATGTCAATGAAGGTAAAAACAAGTCGTTATGAAAGAACAATGAAACTTGAGTCCTGGACTAAAGGAAAAGAGAAATCCTTGATCGTTATTCGATCACCTAAAAAAGATAAAGGTATCGCCACACTTAAAGTTGATGAAAATATTTGGAATTATCTGCCAAAAATAAATCGCGTCACAAAAGTACCTGCCAGCTTGATGTCAGGCTCATGGATGGGCAGCCACTTCACCAATGATGACCTAGTAAAAGAGAATACCTACGAAGATGACTATATATCTTCCATTACCTTCAAGGGTGAACGAGACGACAAATCAATTATCGAAGTTACTTCAGTTCCAAAACCTGATGCAGCAGTTGTCTGGGGAAAAGTTGTTACTATCATTGATCAGAATAACTATGTGCCCCTAAAAGCTTCCTATTACGATGAAGAAAACCTGCCCATTCGTACAATGATATTTGACAAGATCATCACCCAAGGTGAGCGTGTTTTTCCCGCACGCTTAATATTGAGACCTATTGATAAACCGGAGGAATCAACTATCGTTGAGTATGTGGAAATCACTTTTGATTTAATGCTGGATGACAATATGTTCTCTTTGCATAGTTTACAAAAAAGACGCTAACCCATGCAGACTCATGACCATTTTCTTTCACGCATATACATGATGTTTTTTATTGCCTGGAGAAACTTGTGGCGCAACAAAGCAAGAAGCATCTTAACCATTTCCGCGCTTTCCGGAGGGCTATTAATCCTAATTATTTATGCTGCGCTACTGGAAGGCATGGTAAAACAGATGACCGAGTTCTCGACGAACATCTCATCTGGGCACTTGCAAATTCACCGGCAACTTTTTAGAGAAGATCAGGATCTCTACTCAACCATTCCGTGGGAGTCTATTCAATCACTTGAGAAAGAAAACCAGGCATTATCATTTAGCCCAAGATTATATGCCGCTGGACTTGCAAGCTCGGGAGATATTTCCATTGGTGCGATGATTAAAGCAATCGATCCTGCCAAAGAGCGTCAAGTAACAACAATGTTAGATCATATTCGAAGTGGAGATACGAAACTAGGAAAATTACCGCGAGAAGACTCAGATTTTGATAGATACTACATAGTCGTCGGCGCTCAACTTGCCAGCAATATGAAAGTTAAAATCGGAGATGAGCTAGTACTCATCACGCAAGCTGCTGATGGTAGCATCGGTAATGGTATCTTTGTTATTTCTGGTGTATTGAAACCTATCGAGCCTAATTTTGATCGCACAGGCATATTAATGTCGATAGATGCCTATAAAGAACTCATGTATCTAGATTCCGGTGCCCACGAAATTGCCATCAGTATTCCAGAGAACGCTGATTTAATTTCTATCAAACAACAATTACTGCAAACTATTAACACACTATCATCACAATACTCTATAACTAATTCAGAAGACTTTTTAGAGCTGCGAACTTGGCGAGAATTGATGCCTGCGGTATCTGATATGGTTGAAGTAAGCAGAGCAGCGATTTATATACTCGGCTTGATCATGCTTGGCCTGGCGTCAATGGGTATGTTGAACACTGTCATGATGTCCATCTATGAGAGAAAACACGAGTTCGGCATTCTACTTTCTATCGGCATGGGGAATTATTGGCTATTACTGATGATAGTTTTCGAGTCATTCATCATTACATTAATTTCAGTTGTAGTTGGCACTTTGGCAGGAATTGCTGGCGCGGTGTACATGCAAAACCATGGAATAGATATGTCATCTTATATGCCTGATGGTTTTGATTACGCGGGTATTATTTTTGAGCCAATATGGAAAGGCCATATAAATATCAGCGACATCTTTGTCTGTATAATTCTCACTATTATCATTTCACTCACAGCTTCGATGATACCTTCACTGCGCATCACTAAAATGAAACCCGTTGAGGTTTTACATTAATGGAACAAAAAGCGCATTTACCCTTTTCAGTTTTTATGATGCTTGCCTGGCGTAATTTATGGCGACATAAAAGACGAACCATTATCACATTAAGCTCCATTGCAATTGGTTTTGGCCTCACTGTGTTTTCCATTGGCATGCAAGACAGTGGTCATAACAACATGGTGGATAACGCAATTAACATGGGTGATGGCCATATTACCATTCAACACAGCGAATACTTACACTCCCCTGCTAACCATCGATTCCTGAGCGATGGAAAATCACTTATCGAAAGCCTGATAAATGAAAATATCAATGCTCAAATAGCTCCACGCATTTCCTTACAAATCCTCGCAAGCACGGCTCATAATGCAGTTGGTGCAGCTATGCAAGGCATTGAGATCGACAATGATCCGCTACGTAAACTGGTTGAAAAAAAGATAATAAAAGGGACCTGGTTATCAGCAGACAAACCTAGGGGCGTTATCATTGGTGATGGCATGGCCCGAAAGCTAAAAGTAAAAATCGGCAGCAAGATTGTCATTATCGCCGGAAAAAAAGGCGGTGATAGCGAATCACAACTTGCTCGTGTTCAAGGAATATTTCGCTCAGGTATTGATGAATTGGATAAGTTTCTCATCCTCAGCCCACTCGACTATGCTTCAAAATATTTAATTGCGGAAGGGGGCGTTGAGGAAAAGAAACCGTTAACCCGCATTGCCATTTTTCTCAATGATGATAAAAGCATGGAGTCGTGGAAAAATATATTATCGGAAAAATACGACACCCAGGAAGTTTCAGTACTGGACTGGGAAGATATGCTGCCACAACTTGTACAATACATTGTGATTGATGATATGGGTGCTTATATCATGCAGTTTATCATTCTACTCGTCATTGTCTTTGGCATTATTAATACCGTTCTCATGGGAGTATTAGAGCGCACACGTGAGTTTGGCTTGTTGCGAGCCCTTGGTATGAGTAAAAATTATCTGGTTTATATGGTACTGCTTGAAACGGTGCTACTAAGTTTTCTTTCTGTTGTCATTGGATGGACTGTCGGCGGATCGGTACATTTATATGTTGCTACTTATGGAATAGATTTCTCGGCGATGATTCCCGAAGGAACAACCTTCGCAGGTACGTTCATGGATCCTATTGTTTATTCTGAGCTATCAGGCGATAGAATTTTTCAATTAACAATTATTGTATTTGTTGCCACGCTCTCTTCCGGCATCTATCCAGCCATTAAAGCATCACGTATTCCACCAATAGAAGCGTTAAAATCATAATGTCTATATTGTTAAAACTAAAAGATATCGAGAAATACTACACCCAGGGAGAAATTCAGGTTCATGCTCTGCGTGACATTAATTTGGATGTTGCGGAAGGTGAATTTGCCGCACTCGTAGGCCCATCGGGATCAGGAAAAACAACCCTGCTCAATATTATCGGCGGCTTGGATGTACCCAGCTCGGGTTCCATTGTACTTAATGGTATTAATTTATCCGATATATCTTCTCACGATTTATCAAAATTTCGCCTTTTCCAGATTGGTTTCATCTTTCAGGCATACAATTTAGTACCAGTTTTGAGCGCATTAGAAAACGTAGAACTTGTTATGGTGCTACAAGGACGCGACAAAAAAGAACGCACAGAAAGAGCAAAACATTATCTGGATATTGTTGGATTAGCTAGCATGATGGATCGTCGCCCCAGCGCATTAAGTGGAGGACAACAACAACGCGTTGCAGTAGCCCGCGCACTCGCTGCTGGCCCTAAACTTGTGTTAGCCGATGAACCAACGGCAAACCTGGACTCAGAAAATGCAAGCGCATTGCTAGATATTATGTTCAAGCTAGCAAAAGAAGAACAGACGACGTTCCTCTTTTCCACACATGACCCTAGAGTCATGGATGTCGCTCATCGTATAATCACACTCAGTGATGGAATAATCAAAAACGATGAAATTCATTTCCAATAAACTAATATTCAAAACAACTTTCGTATTAACACTCGTTCTTTATATCACTCAAGCTTTCTGCATTAATGCTGAAGATCTGAGTGAAAATATAAATTTGACGGCTGTTCTCTCTTTGGAAAACACAACATCATATCCAACTGAGCAACAACTGTTTTTTAAAAACAGTCGTGAGAGAATTATTTCAAACAATTATCAACAGTTGCGCTTAATCACTGAAGGACAAGCAATAGAAAATACCCATTACGAATTTCATTTCACTAGCACCAACCAACATCAAAACACCGAAAATTACTCTACAAATAATTCCAATATATACCGTGCAAAACCCTTGAGACATCAAACTATCCAGGAATCTGGTACTTCAAACTACAATAGCTGGAGTCAGGAAATAGACAGAGCCAGCGTAACAATCAATCTAACTGACTTACGCTTTAAAATAGGTAGACAACCCGTTTCCTGGGGCACCGGGCGTTTATGGCAACCCTTGGATGTTTTTGGCGCTTTTGCAGCGACAGATATCGAGCGAGAATATAAACCTGGGATAGATCTTGTATCCGTAGACTATTATCCATCATATCTCTCCAGTTTATCGATGATCTACGTATTTTCACCGATAGATAACTCAGCAATAAAAGATAGCCAGGGTGCGATATATCAGATCCAGTTAGGTGAAAAATCCTCTGTTTCCATTATGCTCTCAAATATTTCAAATAATAGGGTTGCCGGCGGAAGTTTTGAAACAGACTGGTTAAACGCAGGCTGGAGAATTGAAGGTATTATTTTTGAAGAGTTCGACTCTTCAAAAATTAGTGGTTATTTTATCGCGGGTATCGATTATCAATTGGAAAACGAAACTTCTATCGCTGTGGAATATTACTTTAATCGCTCGGGGGCACACACATCGCAAGAGCTGGAAAAATTAACGACATCAACCTTAGTTTTATCCGGCTTACAAAAACAGTTATCAGAACAATTGCTAGGGCTCTCTTTGCAAAACACTCTTACACCATTAATCACAGTAAATTACACTTTATTGACTGCTTATTTGAGCAGCTTTGAGATTTCAACACTTCATCAATTATCGGGGATTATTTCTTTGAGCGATGAATCTGATCTAAGACTTTCATTATTGTTAACGAGCGGAGAAAAACTGGACGACAGTGAGATTCCTCAATCCGAGTTTGGTCATATCCCGTTAGCCGCAACACTGAAATATAAACTTTATTTCTAATTCATTTTTTTAATATTAATCATCTCGACCAAATATTGATTAATCTCATTAAAGAGTATATTAATTTCTTTACCTTTGTCAAAGCTCTTATTCGTCTTTTCCAAACATTCGGTAAGGATCTGTTTGATACTCTCTTCTTGATGTTCTGACAAGCCTATGCCTATAAAAGAGTCTTCAACATCTTGAATCATAAACTCGATGGCATGAACGGTTGTTGCCTCAATCTCATCAAAAGTACTCCTTGTATGATCCAAGACTTCACGAACAGTCTCCGTAATCTGCATTTTCTTTTCGTCAATGTCATTATTCATGAACACTTTTATTTTTGCTTCTATGGCGTTACAGAGTACACCCAAAGAATCTCTTAACGTACCACAACGATCAGGATCATCAATCGGCATGTTTTTTATAAACAGAGTAAAAGTATCGTAGCTAATAAACAGACGGCTCCCCATAGTCAAAAAGCGATCTCGCTTTCTTGCCATTTCTATCACATTAGATTCCAGAGGAGATATCTCACGCCCATCACAAAAGTTTAATACACCTTTTGATGTGTGTATCTGTATTGTGCAGTTAAGGTTATAACTTTCACTCGTTAACTTAAACAGCATACTCGTAAGTTCTTTATAATTTCGAGCACCGGTACTGGTTTTATAGAACTCTAAAATCTGACCCAAATCACCATAAAAATTCATGATTTGCATGGTCGCTTTTTGAGACTCAGCAACCTGCTTATCAAGATCCTGGTTTTTGTTGCGACGCTTTATTAGCTGATTAATTTTCCAAGCCAGTTCTGCAGACTCTAATGGCTTAATCACATAATCATCAGCGCCATAAGAATAACCTTTGACCTTCTCTTCCAGCGTGCTTAACGTAGAAACAAAAATCAAAGGCAGGTCTTCTGTGTCTTTGTTTTCACGTATGAGCTTACATAAATCGTAGCCATTCATTTCAGGCATTAAAATGTCAGCAAGAACAATGTCAATTTCCGACTCGTGTTCAACAACCTTTTTGAATGCTTCCTGCCCATTGTTTGCAGTTAAAACATTAAAGCCGTTATGTTCCAGCAAAACTTTGTGAAATTCACGAAGTTCTGACTCATCGTCGACAACCAAGACTGTTTTTTGTGTATCTGCCATATGATATCTATTGCCTATGTGAATATTGCCCAACAACTCATTCACTGAGTTAATCGACAATATGACAATCGGTCTTTAACCTGGAATTAGATTAAGATTTGGCGCACAAAAAAGAAAGCCCCGAATTGTGTGAATATTCGGGGCTAGTAATAAACAATACTATTTAAGTGGCTTTAGGGAGTGTGGCATCCGGAACTAGCGCAGTCTGTCTTTTGCCAGTTTCCCGGAGCTCGATAGTTATCGATCGCTAACTTCGATTTACCAGCATCAGAAAAATAGTACAAAGCATCCAAAGTCGCATCAACAGTATTTTTGTCAACTAGCATTGCTTTGTTTTTCCAGCCATGAGCACTCTTGGTATGGCAAAGAGAGCAGGTATATTCTTGAACACCCGCAGTATTCGCGTCGAGATCTAACTTTGCAGCATGAACAATATGCAAATTATTAAACCCTCCGCCACTAAAATTACTCATGTTTATAGTACTTGTGGAAGGATCTGCATATTGCTCAAACTTATGGCATTGAAAGCACAAATCAGTTGGCGTGTTACTACCAGTATTCACATCCCATTTAGCGACTAGTTGGCCAGGTAACGACGAGCCATGAGGGCCTTTAATATTTGAATTGGAATCACTACCATGGCAATCAGAGCAAACCATCGTTTGTATTCCGATACCATTATCAAATGGTGCTACAAAATTATTTGAATCAACCACAGCTCCGCCAGATGCAGTTGATGCTGCACCTTCAATAACTGGGTGCCAGCTATTATGGTTATTTGCTTGCCTTGTAGGGTCAAGGCTAGGCTGAAATTCCATCGCCAAATTACGTGCTAATTTGGCAGAAAAATCAGCATTTGAAATCCCATAGTTTGAGTGACATTTCAAACAAACTTGATACTCTCTTTCTACAACTTCAGTAGCAGGTGCTACACCCTTCAATGTTGTATAAGTAATATCAGATATCGCACTATAAGGATCGGAAAATACATCAGAGCTGTAAATAGGCTCAACACCTGAAGCACCTCTTAATGCGCCTGACGCTTTATTAGAATGAGGAACAGCAGCAGTCGATGTGTGATCATGTGTCGATTGAGTTGAAAGCCCTGTTAAATCATGCGATGAATATTTGGCCGCCCGATGCGGATTGTGACAATCAGTACATGTCACATGGCGCTCCTGCAATGACGCTTGAGACTCTTCAAAATCACCATTCGTTATCTGATGATCGTCCTTGTTGTTATTAAAATCGAATGCACTGTGCCCACCTAATATTTCGATATCCTTCGTGCTACTCGGTATATCCAACACGTTGGTACTCGCGCTGCCATGACACTCATAGCAAGTTTTATCAATATCATGATCTTGCGCACCAGTATCAATACTTTGACGCATCAAATGACGTGCATTATTGACAGAATGTGGATCATGACAGGCATTACAGGACGTTTCCCATACTTGTGTATCCGTCGGAATTTCACGCTTAGCACTCTCGCTAGCAGAATAGAGATGATTAGCCGAAGCCTGATCAGCATGAACAGACTCTGCCCAACCCTCTTTTTTATGACATGCCAAACAGTTTATATCGTTATCTTTATCAAACGACCCGGTAGGATTGCTCTTTTGAAAACGGTGCAAACGTAAAAATTTAATATTTTCAGTAAAATCAGTACTGCGAATATGTGGATCATGACAACTGGTGCACTCGACAGAGCCGGAAGCATTAATAGAAACATAGTCAGTTTTAATTACCTTATCAAACGAAGCAGCATTTGACTCCAAAGGTACTGAAACACGAGTTAACGCAGTTGTTGGTTGGGCTAATGATGGATCACCATTAGCCAGTACACCTGCATCCTGCTTAGCCTGGTTAAACGTGGCAACACCAGAACCGACACGAATACCAATGTGACTACCCTCACCTGCGTTTGGATCGATTAATTCACCATCAGCATCTGCCAGCGCAGTATTATATACAAAGCCAACTGGATGATCATTAGATAAATCGGCACCCAAGTTAGAAGTATATCCGTCATTACCTTCAACCAATTTGCCGCTAGACTGACCAGCGCCCTGCATTGCAATTGTCTGATTAAGATTACTGTTCAATACGTTAACCTGACCAACAGCAACTGTGCCATCGTGACAGGAGAGACACATCTTTGACCCTAGACCAGGCACTTGACCATTAACAGGTATATTTAAGGATGGCGAAGAATACATGGAGTAGGTTTGAACAGAGTCTTGCCTGTTCCAAAGAAAGGGTTTGGATGTCGCGAATGGCCCTGAATTACCAATATCACCGGGTGTATTTTTTCGGTCGCCATGTGGTGTGTGGCAAAACACACAGAGCTGCTTTTCAGAAATCGCAGAAACTTTGCGTGTTTCGGAGCCGGGAAGTATTGGTTCAATACCTGCTGCAAAATTATGCTTAGTATTGATAATATCAGAAACACGGCCATTAGCCATGTCACTAGCCGCAAATGCAGTACCTACGGATAAAGTCGATAAAAGAGTTGTTATAAATAGTTTTTTCATAAAACCTTTCAAATAAATATAACTACCCAAAACACTATGGCTCGCTTTTAGGTGCCGGAGTTTTTGGTGTAGTGCCTCCCAATACCGTCGAATTTTGTTTTAGATATTGAAAAACTGATATTCGACTATTAAACATATCTGCAACATATACTTTGTCAGCTTCATCGATCCATACTCCTGTGGGAAGATAAAACTGCCCAGGATTTGTACCGGTTCCTCCGATCGGTAAAAGCCCTTGCCCTTGCTCATTAAAAACAAGTAAAAAATCGTAATAAGACTCTACAACGTAGATATGCCCTTCAGAATCTACCGCAATGCCTTTAGGCCTGGGTAAATCACCAACAGACATACCACGCCTACCAAAACTGCTTAACCACTTACCATTAGAGTCGAAACTCTGAACTCGAGCATTTAAGGTATCTGCAACAAAAAGTTTATCATTCGCAAACGTTAAAAATGTTGGGGAGTTTAATTTTCCGTCAACCTCACCTTTACCACCAATGGCAAACAACCATTGTCCATCTTCTGCAAACACTTCAATACTATGCGCTGCACTATCAGCAACAAATACACGTTTGTTAGCTGCATCATAAGTAATCCCAGTTGGTCGAGTTAATTTCTTATCACCAAACTGCTTTTGATAGTTCCCTTCACTATCAAATTGAGCGATTAAACCCAATTCTGAATCAGTGACTAGTAAATTTTCTTCGCTGATTAAGCTTATGGCGATCGGCGCGATAAAATTTTGATCACTATTGATGCCTTCCCAGACATCGACGTTACCTTTGTGCAAGTCAAACACATAGATCGCTTTTCGTCCAACGTCAGTGATATAGAGTCGTTGGTTTTTATTATCTATAGCGCCGCTTTGAGGCCTATAAAGTAACCGAGGCGCTTCCTCTCCAAAAATTAATTGGCCTAACCAATTCGCACTTTGACGTAATACACCTGCCGAGCCTTCAATCTCTTTAAAGTTATTTTCACCATGTATATCACCAACAAATTGGTATCTTGGTGTATCAGGTGCTTGCGGCCAAACAATTTCAGATTCAGGCTTGTGATATTCAAAACGATATTTTGTTTGAGCACAACCACTTAAAAACAATAAGGCAACAATAGTGACGCACTGCCGCCTGAAATTAATACCATTCATTAGATTAATTTAAAAGTGCGACACTTTTCGCTTCTGGCACAAATTCAAATACCTGAATTCGACTATTTAAACTATCAACAACAAACAGCTTATTACCCAGTACTTTCATATCACTAATGTGCCGAAACTCTCCCGCACCATATCCATTACGTCCAACAACATCAACTAATTTACCCACTTTGTAAACCTTGATTGTGCTATCCGCTTTATCTGCAACATAGATACGTTCATCTGGATCAATGGCTAGCGCAGTTGGGAACATGATTTCTCCGCGGCCAAAGTCTGCGATATATTCACCTTTTCTGTCGAATATCTGAACACGAAGCTCTATTCGATCACTAACAGCGAATCCACCTGGAATCTCTATCATATCAGTGATAATTCGAAATTTTCCAGGGCCTTCACCACGACTTCCCATACCATAAATTGGAGCGCGGCTCTTTAAGTCAAAGGCAACTATGTGTGAATACATTTCATCAGCGACGATTAACTCTTGACGAGCATCATCGAGAGTGACAGCAATAGGACGAGAAATATTGGGACCATCTTTATACTCACCAATCAAGCTACCATCCGCAGTGAAATGCAATACTCGTTTGGCTTCAACATCTGTCACATAAAACGACATATCTTTAGCGATGTAAATATCACTAATCTCGCCTTTAATGACATCGCCTGCTCCAGGGAGATCTTCGAAATGTCCTGTCTTTAAATCGTATTTATAAAGTGAACCAAAGCCCGATTCATTTTCACGAATACCTGCTTTACCGATAGCTGAAACAGGATCACTAATAGTCGTACCTCGATCATGCCATAAGCTACCTGCATCAGAGATAATTAGAGTGTCACCACGAACCCCAATAGCAACGGGCTTTGTGAGATTGTACGATTCACCACCGGTTATAATACGTTTAATAATATCATTGGAGCCTAACAACACATTATCGATAGTATAGGCGTAGCGTAATGTTTTGGCGGCTTCAGCTACCGATGCATGAACAAGCTGTTTTTCAACAGTTGCGCAACCAGTTGTTAAAACAGCAAATCCAAGCGCTACTACTTGTAGCGCAAGCCAGCGCTTTTTCGTGGTTCCCTGTGACATCTATTACACTCAAATGGTGGAAATGCGACCTTACCGTGACAAACTCCGCAATACTCACCAGCCATAATGGCTGCCATAGTTACGGGGTTACTACCACGTTGTGGAATGAAAATTTTTGGATGACAGTTTTGACATGTCAACCATATGGTATGAGGACGATGGGGGAAACGGACATACGGCATAGATGCTGTATTTTCAAAAATAACATCAAAATCCACCGCATGCATTTTTTCATTTCCCTTTAGCCCTGCACGTGGGTTAATCAGACCATCATCAATTGCCTTTACCCAATTGACAATGCCTCGATCATCACGAGGGAAATTAAGCATAGCTTCTGCGGGGGGTTGCAATGCATTAACTGCAGCATTTTCGGGGTCGTGAATCCCATCCTCTGCAATGGGTACGACATCTCCGTGCAATTGAAAGTGCCCTTTCGCTTCTTCGTAGGCACCTCGTTTAAAACTTTCTGCAGCGTTAATTGTTTGCACAGCAAGCAGCATCCCTCCCAAGATGACTGAAAACCACTTAACAAAACGATTACGTTTTGAAACTCCTCCCATACAACATCTCTCTTTAAATTATCTAAATCAACCAATGACAAGAAGCAGAGTTTTATTCTGTTACAAAATGCATTGTTAAAAGAAGTTGTTACAATCTTTAAACATATAACAATCAGGGATATGAAAGTAACCTGAATTTATACTTAACATACCCCAAATTGTCATGAGCTACAAATCCAATTGCTGTTTTATTGAGAATTGTTGGCTTTAATTTGAAAATTATTTTTCAATTCAGCGACGCCAAAAAAACGATCAAAAAACAGGAGTCGTGCAACATATGTCACATACTAACGCCGAGTAAACGCAAGCCTCTGCGGACTTCGTTGGTCGCATCTTTTATGATAACCAAGGCCTCATCCCATCGTTCAGCTTTTGCGGACTCTTCTGCTTTTTCTTTGAAAAATTTACCTTTATCAACATAAGTTTGCATAAGTTTGATAGAGCTTTCTTTAGGTTTTTTAACCTCTATTGCAACAGGAATTAATTCTTCATAACCAAGATAGCGCTTAACCTCGTAGTCAAACTCTTCTTGCGGGGTATCAAAGTCTAAATCATAAACAACAGCGGTTTGCCCTGCATACATATCATTCAGCGCTTTAGTAACAATTCGTTCTGCCTGTTTAACGAGCTTGCCTGCTTTTTTGAAATCATTTTGCTCGGCTGCTTTTTGTGCATCGGATATCATAGCGCCAATCACATCGTGGTCGTAGTCAACCGCTTTACTCTTGTCACGTTTGATCGTATCTTCATAAGTTGCTTTATGCGAGTCGATAAATGCTTCAAGTGTTATGAGATGATCATTAAACTCTTCTTTTGCTTCTTCCAGCTCTTCTTTCGTTGGGCCAGAGGCTGTCACTTTAGCACTAAAATGTGCATCCGCTTCATTTGCGTAAGCCATAGCTGCATTTAGATTACCGCTTTTTTGCTGATTTTCCGCTTCAGCAAGTTTGTCTTTAATTTGCTGCAATTGCTGTGGAGGCAGATTCTTACCTTTAAATTGAAGTAACATTTTTACATAAGCAATTTTTTGCTGGACTTTTTTGGGGTCGATTGAAGCATCTGTTTTCTGAGCGACCTTGCTTAATTTTGCAGCATGCTCTTCTTTAAGCTTCGCTTCTATGGCTGCAATATCAGCATCTTTATCCACAACAACAATTTTACCACCCATGGAATCATGGTTTCTGCAACCATAATAGAGCACTTCTGGTGCATCATCACCCGGCGTAAATGTAACATCATCCTGATACGTAAACTGGTTTTCAACATCCTTTGTATAAACTGCTGCGCCCCATCCTTTGGGGTTGGTGGTTAAATAGAAATCATGTTTAACCCCTGTACGCACTTTAAACGTTACTGTCTCACCCCTTCTAACGATGACATAACCACCCTCAATACCATTTAGAGAAAATCCGTGTTTATTTCCTGATCCAAAAAATGGATGATTCTTAGTCTTTTCGTCTGCAGTAATTAGATAAGTATTAGGCTCGGTAGGAATATCCAACTTCTTTGCGGAAACTACAGGTGCGGGAACAGCAACAGGAACAGGGGTAACAGCTGGGATTTTTTCTTCTTTGAGCTTTTCAACAACTTTAACAGGCTCAGTTTGAATGACATCCTCTTCTGCCAGTGCTTTTTGCTCAGCCGCTTTTTTGGCTTTTTTCTTTTCAGCAGCAATTTGCTCAGCTGATTTAACAGGCTCTTTTGCTGCTTCAGGTTTGGGTTCTATAACAGAACATGCAGATAAACTAAATATTGCAATGATAACCGCGCTATATAAAACGCTGTATTTTTTGGTAGGTGAAGACAAAGCAGAACTCCTTCGCATGAGGTAATAACCCATATAGACTACGATCACCGGCTATTTGTTAACCATTTTTTTACTGATACACTTTTCTAATGATCGGTCTTCCATTTTGTAATTTGTCGGACACAGTATGACCGACTTTAGTTGCATGATACTTGAAGCTTGTGTTTTATCCAGTTCGTAAACAATTGACCAGACATAATCCAATAATAGCAACTACAACAGAAGTCTGTCTGTAATTACAGACTCCAGCAAGCAACGTTCCTTAGGTCACTATAACGCCTGCAACCATACAGTGCGCGAAAAAGACAACGAGAGAAACTTTTATGCTTAAAAATTCAAGTTTCGGAGTTCAAATCTATATTGTACATACACCTTGTTTATTGCAACTATTTAAGAAAACTTGAACTCCGAAACTTGAGTTAAAAAAACACCCCAGTGAAGGGGTGCTCTTTTCTAACCTTTGATTAAATCACACTCAAAAGAGCATGTTTAACGCCAAGGATTTTTAACAGTAGCCTGACTCAAAGGTGGTTTCCAGTCCGCTGGCTTAGGCTTTGAATGACACTTTTTACAAGATGTTGTCTCAGGTGGAAAAGAGACCTTACCATGACACACGCCACATTTCTGCCCTAGAATAATCGCAGACATGCTGATTGTGTTAGCTAAACGTTGAGGAATAAAAATCTTAGGATGACAGTTTGAGCAATGTAACCATTGTGTATGTGGTTTGTGAGGAAAAACCACATCTGGTACAGATGCTTTAACTGGACGTACGATATCCAAATCCATTATGAATGGCTCAGCGTCTGGATCAACTCGATCATAACGAGGATTCAAAAGACCGTCATCTAGTGCTTTAACCCAATCAATATGGTTACCAAAAGTTGTTGTTGGTAAACCTTCATAGGCAACTTTAGGTGGTTGTAAAGCAAATACTGCATCGTTTGCCCGATCATGGATTCCATCATCAGGTGGTGCAGCATTGGGATCTTCAATTTTTTTCAAAAGCCGATTAAATACATTTGCTTTTGAAACGTTCAACTTTTGAGGTACCGACCCCGTAACCTCTGCAGAAGTAATTGGCGTAGAAGCAGCCAAAGACAATGGCGCTGCCTCTTCAGCATTAGCAGCAGGCATAATGACTGACAAGCTTACCGCTGCAGTCATACCTATTAGTATATTTCTCATCACGAAATTCCTTTATCTTACACTGACAATATTATTGAGGTAGGGCTTTGTACGCAGGCGCAACTAAGCGCTGAACAGTACTACCACTAATATGTGTTGGTGTGCCTGGAATACCTGAGTGACACAAACCACAGTTTTCTACAGACCATGAAACCTCACCGTTGTGGCATGCTCCGCAGAATTTACCGTCGATGATTTTCGCCATTGTGATCTTATTGCCACCCGCTTTAAATTTAAATCCTAAATCCGCATGACAAACTTTGCAGCGGAAACGAATTCGATGATACCAGTGAGGAAATACAACAGGTCGCATCCCCGCGGCATCCGCGTAGTTGTTAATAACAACGTCCGCATACTCTGCTTCCGCTGGTTGTGGCATTAAAAACACCGATACCCAACCTAGCACTCCCAACAGGGCGAATTTCCACACTGAAGTGCGCTCCATTTTGGCTCCCATAACTACGTTCTCCGTTTATTTAACCAATCATGTAAAAAAAAACATATACCCAAAAACAAAAAAATACCGAAAGATTCTAATCCATTAGAAACTTCGATTTAATTGAAACATAAGGACGAAGGTTCCAAGACCCGTATCACTCCACACTTCTCTCCCGATGAGTGCCGTACTTAATTTCCCAATATTATACCCCATACGAGCTTCAAGATCTGCCTGCTGGCGATCATCCCCATCTCGATTAGCCGTACTTGACACATCTAGCTTCAGACGAAACTTTAATTTATATATACCAAACAATCGACCATGTTGGTAGTTCAATCGTCCACTTGCTGTGGTTAAAAAACCATCCCAGAATGCATCGTCATTATCACCGGCAGTATAACGACGTGAACTTTGCAAGGATGCATGCGCCCCCCATTGACTCAAACGACTAACAGGCACAATACGAGAAAACTGATAGTTTAATATTTGCGTCTCTGTTTCTTCATCTATATTCCTTGAATCCAAAACAGACAGTTGCGTATAAAATCGACCTTTACTTAACTCTTCATTCCAGAATAGTGTAGCAGAATGAGAGATATTGAGAGAGTTTTCTAAATCTTCCGACAATATAGAATCACGGGCAGATTGAGTAAAGTTAAACTTCATGGAAGATCTATTGCCTGTTATCCAGACACGTTGCGCTGTATGCCCAATACTTCCATTCAAATTCTGAGAGAATTCAGTCGTCTCAAACTCGATATTAACTTGATTCCCAATGCCGGCGTTTGCAAACCAATGGTAGCCAATATTTCGGTAAAACCATTTATCAGAACGATAAGATAACAACAAACTTTGATTGGTATTTCGTGCATCACTGGTCTGATTCATATGCAAAACAGATGCATTGGCTGTTGCGGTCAATCGGGTTCGACGAGTTAACGTATAGTTAGCGGCAATATTTGCATCCACACCTACCTGCACATTATCGTCGGCATTACTGATTTCAGAATCACGGCGATAAGCTCGCATTCCACCAGTCAATGTGTAGGGGCGATATATTGGTCGCCAGTAAAATAAACTACTCATCTGAGAAGTATTTGTTTTTCTGTTCAGAAAAATGCTACTGATATCTGATTCTTTTCCATCACTAAAATAGGTGTTGCTTAGCAATGTTTTTATATAGAAATCACTGCTAGGAAAATAATTATGCGTCAATGAAGCGAGCGCGTTTTTTGTTTTATCTGAGCTACCTTCCCTTTTTCGCTCTTGATACGTGCCATTTGCGTATAGATTATATTTCAACCCGCGCACTTTTATTTTTCCGCCGACCGTATCATCCAAATATTTTGTATCAAAATAGTTTCTTGATCTGGTGGTGTACCAGGCATCAAGCCTATCCCCAGAAGGTAAAATCACACTTTGTCGCGCATTGATGTATTGAGAACGATATTCTTCACCAAAACTTGGGATAACCCCCCATTCTGATACATTATTATTGGTGTTAAATGACAAACGAAAGGGATAACGGCTGCGGGGCATTAGCGAAAACTCGCCATGGGTTTGTAAGATATCTACATTATTATTTGTCGTTTCTGTCTGCGACCGCGACAGACTACTCGTGCCACCGATGTTCAATGTTGCAAACCAAGGGCGCCAAATATAGCTATCAGCATTTAAAGACAAAGTACCAACGGTGTTATTAGTAACGGAACCTTGATCTGATTCGGTATAGGTAAAGTAGTAGCCCAAGTTTCCATAGACGCGAACAGGCGTGTTGGAGTCTGACATTGCTTTTGTCGAAGACAGCAATATCAAAAGAGACAACAACCCTGCAATACCCATTTTTCGGCTCAACTAAATTCCCCTCCGGTCAGTTGAACCTAATAATTAAGGTTTAGTCGAAAACTAAAAGATGCACTACCCAATGCTTAACTCCTAACAGATACATCGCACGTTCCGCCACTGCTCACAAGAATCCAAGCAGTGTGATATCTAATTTTTATTGACGAAATATTCGGCGAATTCGCCAGGAGATAGCAGTTTGCTGAACAAGCGTACGGTGCATTGCTCATCCTGCCTGACTCCTCCCTTTACCCTTGGAGGCTGTCCGAGAAAAGAGAACCTACTGCGGAAAAGTTATTTTGATCAGTTTTCTCCAATCCTTTTTCGACGAATAGCTACAGCTATTAGTCTCAAACGATCAAAAAATCTGCTTAAAAATGACTTTCCCTCACTAAGATTCCTATTCTAGGACAGCCTCCTAGTAAAAACAGATTAATTTAGCTCCCGACCAAATCAACCTGTTCAACTTTATTATCACTTTCAAATGCTGCAGTATTAACTTCTACAGTGGCATTTTGTCTTAATTTTTCAATTAAGCCACTCCAGGAGTTTTCAGCTGTTTGGCGCTGCAAGAGTTTTGCCGCTCTTTCAGCAACCTTATCAAACGGATTAAGTGTTGACTCCTGACGCTCTTCAAGTCGTAAAATCGCAATTCCTTGCAGCAGCATAATCGCGTCGCTAACTTCACCTTCGTTCATTTCATTCAACGCTTTTTGAGCGGGTGGAGCGAGCATTCCTTCGTGCATAAACCCCATGTCTCCGCCTTTTGACGCAGAATCATCCCCAGAATGTATTCTCGCCAATTGCGAAAAATCCGCACCTTTTTTTAACCGCTCGATTACCTGCTCTGCTTCTTTCGTGGCTGCTTCCCAAACATCTGCAGGAGAAGATGGGGCAACTTTTAATAAAATTAATGAGACCCGCATTTTCTTTGGCGTAGTAAATAACGATTGATTATTCAGATAATATTGTTGTGCAGCATCCTGCGATGGCAACTCAATCGATTTGGTTTTTTTCTCAAGCTCACTAAGCAGGCTCTCTTCTTCAAGAGAAACTTTTAAACCCGCTAACATTTGATCTTTGTGATTTTTCCAGAACGCTTGATTTTCATATCGCTTTTCATATAACCCAAGCTGCTCATTCACAAACTTCTCGTCAGGCACAATTTTTTGTCGTGTTGCTTCTTTAACAAGCAGCACTCGATCAATTAACGTTTGAGATACTTCTTTTTTAAACGCCACCAATTCTTCCGGCGGCACCTTTCCGTGATAGAAGCGTTTACGAATGCCCGCTCGAACAGCAGATTGAAACTCATTTAAAGTTATTGTTTCACCATTAACAATGGCGAAATGTTTTACTTCTGTGGCTTGCCCGATTTCAGGTGTTGCTTCTGCAGCATGCACAGTCGAACCGTAAATTAAGGCCGACACAACAATATTCATTAGCAATTGTTTACGCGTAACATTGAATTTAAAAAACATTATTCACCTATCAGATTACTGAACTTTACTTTACGTGACAGGTTAGGCATAAACCACTAGGTGTTTCTGTATTACTAATGCGTAAAAATGTCGGATTTTCAGTTGTGTGTGGATCATGACAGCTCGCACATTCAACAAAAGGCTCTTGCTGAGATTGGCCGGGGTATCCATTGGTTGCATCACGCGTGTATAAAATAACATCACGCTTAGTTCGCTGTGCATCACCGGATGATCGCCAGTCTCTATCAACCCACCAGAGATAACGCCCATCTTTTAACATAACATTGGCTTCAGCAAAGTCAGGATCGTTAGTATCACCCTGGGCAACCATAGGACGAGAAGCGGAGTAACCACCACCGGCATATTGCATTCCGACAGGATGATCGTTAGTTAAATCAGTACCGAGGTTTTGCACAATCCCAGTACTTAAACCACCTTTACCATTGCCTTTTGGCTCCCAGTCGTCACCACGCCACGAACCAGCGCTAAAACCTGGGTTATTTGAACCAGAACCCGGTTCGTTGATCATGCTGTCCATCGCCATGGTGCCGTCGTGACACGATAAACAACCAATTGACACTGAGCCAACATCAGCCATGCGCGCATCGAATGTGCTCGTGCCGAGTTGATCATAAGTAGAATATGCAGAAGGGGTATTTAACTGTCGATTCCACAAAGGAACAGCCGCACTGGAATCACCGCCATGCGGGGTATGGCAAAAAACGCAAATTTCTGCGGTGCCTGTAAATTGGTTTCGTTCTCCACCGTTCGCACTTGGCCCTGTACCCGTAATACCTAAATTATGCACAGACTCTGCGATACCGGCGACTGCATTGCCGATTGAAGCACTACAAAGAACACCAAAAAGTATAAAACCTTTCAAATAGGTCATATCGAATTGGTTTTCTTTCATCCCTCCCCCTTAAACCGACTGAACGTTTATTGCAAACAGTAGACATACCTAACATTTCAACGGTAAAAGTTGAACATATTAGAATAATAATCGTATCGTTTCTCCCAATGCGTACTTGATGTTTTACACAAAACGATACTGCTTAGTTTATGCAATATAAGCTAATCCTAAGAAGTGACTACTCTAGACGAGTAAGCAGACTAACGCAAGACTCAAATACATGTTTTTATGAAAGTTCATGGACTTCAAATAAGCTATATTTCCCCATAAATCGCGGCAACATTCGGATTATTGTTCAAATAAAAAGCAGGAGGCAGGTTTTTTTATTCTGTTTTTTTATTACTCAATTCGGCAATTTCTTCTGCAGATAACAAACGAAATACTTCGACTTTGCGCCGAACTTGATCGACAACATATATGCGATTAGTTTCATCAACGGCTATGCCCGATGGCAACATATATTGCCCCGGCAGATCTTTCCCACCACCGGCACCTATATCAAGCAGCAATTGGCCCTGGCGATTAAAGATTTGATAATTCTGAAACGCTCCATCAGTGACAAAAACATATTTATCTCGATTGACGGCAATACCACGAGGACGCGCTAGATTCCCTAAATTTTTACCGATACGCCCCCAGTGCCGAACAAACTTTTTCTGTTCGTCAAATATCTGCACACGGAAATTACCAGCATCGAGCACATATAACCAACCACTATCATCAATTGCAATTTGTGTTGGATGATTAAACTCGCCATCAGCCAGACCCCGACGACCAATGATTTGCTGCTTATCCCCATCGGCTGAATAAACCACAACACGATGATCAAGAGACTCGACACCGCCACGATCAACCACAAACACCTCGCCTGTTTTATTTGATACAGCGACATCACTGATTCGGGAAAAATCTTCACTCTTACCAATGGTTGCTAGAAAATGGCCTAATTTGTCATATTTAATAACAGCACCTAATCCTGCATCCACAATATAAATATTCTGCTTATCATCAATTGCGACCCCCAGCGGTTTCGCCAAACGACCATCCCCCCGCCACCCGATAGCAAATACACGTTTCCGATTGATATCAAATACGTGCACAATACCAAGCAGGCTATCCGAAACCACGACCAAACCACCATAAGCAGCAACGTCATAAGGTTTGCCAAACGATTGAGTTTGTGTGGATAACTCACCAGTCGCAAAAGACTGAAATTCGTCCATCGCTTTTTTTTCTTGCAAGCTAGCCGGATTTTTTAAGGTTGTTTCAAAAACAACTCGAGGAATCTCAGGCGCTGGGGGCCAATACTTTTGCCCAGTTTCGTCAACGGACGAAGTGGCACAAGCACCGAGAACAATTGTGACAAGTAATAGGAGAGTTTTTTCGAAATAAGATTGCATACTTCGATATGGGAGCAAGGTGATATGTTTAAGGTGATTGCCGGCGCTACAAATGAGCACCGGCTTCAGCTATATATTATGAAGATGCTTTTGCTAGCTCTGCGCGCATTTGGTCAATTGTTGCTTTGTAATCTTCAGTATTAAAGATGGCAGAGCCGGCAACAAAAGTGTCTGCCCCGGCTGCAGCTATTTCACGAATATTGTCGACTTTAACACCACCATCAATTTCTAATCGGATGTCATAACCACTTTCGTCGATCAGCTTTCTTGCCTGGCGAAGTTTATCCAATGTTCCAGGAATAAATTTCTGCCCACCAAATCCAGGATTAACAGACATCAATAAAATCATATCTACCTTATCCATCACGTGCTCAAGACAAGAAAGTGGAGTTGCAGGATTGAAAACTAAACCTGATTTACAACCTAATTCACGAATCAATCCCAATGAACGATCAATATGCTCTGATGCTTCAGGATGAAATGTAATATAACTGGCACCCGCTTTTGCAAAGTCAGGAATAATGCGGTCCACTGGTTTGACCATTAAGTGGACGTCGATCTCAGCAGTGACACCATGATTCCTCAACGCCTCACACACCAACGGCCCGATTGTCAGATTTGGAACGTAGTGATTATCCATAACGTCAAAATGCACAATATCAGCACCGGCGTCCAATACGTTAACCACCTCTTCTCCTAAACGAGCAAAATCGGCAGATAAGATGGATGGGGCAATTTTATAATCTGGCATGAGTTTAGCCTCTTGTTAAATAGCGAGCATTACAATTGATGAATAACACCAATTAATTAAGAATTTTGAACCGCAGACTTTACATGAATGATGCCTATTTTTCAGCTTTTTCTTTCCGCAACCTGCTCATCCAGCGGCGGTTCTTGCTTAAAAATCCGACACACATCCCATTAAAACAACTTTTTGTCGCCATAATCGTCACATTAAGCTTTCAAAGTGCGTTTGCAAGTAATTACCTTTATGAATTCGAATTTAGTGAAGCGCTAAAAAAGCAGATACCCGACAAGCAATTTGTCTGGCTGGATACTGGAACCAAACGCGACACCTTATCACTCCTTATTAAATCACAATCACCTAAAGCAAAAGGAGCTGTCATCATCCTTCCTGAGATAGGTCATCATCCCGATTGGCCAAATGTGATTCACGATCTACGCTATAAACTCGCACAATATGGCTGGGCAACATTATCAGTTCAGATGCCTGTGGACGTAAACCTGAACAACAAACAAGCATATGAAGACGTTTATCAAACCGTTAAAGACCGAACCATTGCGGCGATAAAATATATCCAGGCAAACTCACCTGACTTCATCGTATTATTGGGAAGAGGAAAATCAGCGAATTTTGCTATTCGCTACATTGCAGAAACACAAAACCTCGAGCAAGCAACACAGGCAGCACACGCGCTGGTGTTTATTAGCGCCTTTGATAGCAAACACTTAAAGATCAGTGATTACATGAAAAGCATCGCCACTCCAATGTTGGATATTTATGCTGAGAAAGATCATCAAAATGTATTAGAATCTGCCACTGCACGAAATGTAGCCGCCAGATTTGCCGCAAAATTAAAAAGTGACCCTCAAAATCTGACAAGTTCAAACAAAGTACAGCAACTTATTCTCAATAAAACTGGCAACCTGCGTTACCGACAAATCGTGATACCTGGTGCAAACGCCTTATTCACAGCTCAATCCGACGCATTAATTAAGGCGATAAGAGGATGGTTGCAAGTTCATTCAAGTCAAAAGAAAATTGTCGCACAAAATTAGCCCAAACTGAATTATACTTTTGAAAACAATAGGCGCTAAGCCTAGTAATATTAGCTATCATGTGTACTTAATCTAATCATCACTCAATAAACTACTACCCAATGAAAAAACCGAATAGCAACTTACTGCATCAATTTATCAGCCTTTTACTTTTTATGTGTGTAAGTTTTTCAGCCAACTCTGCAAGATACATTGAGGAGTTAGTGGACGCTGCAGAAATAAACGCAATTAATGCGCAGGGGACAATAATTGGTAAAAGCAATGCGGGCGAACCGTTTGTTTGGCGCCTGGATGAAGAGACCAATAAATATGAGAACTCCGCTGAACGCAGTGGCTTTGAAATATTAACCACGACATTTCCGATTTCAAATCTTCATCTTACAGATATCAGTAATGAATTGAGCTCTGGCACTGGCGGTAACATCACAGGTTGGTATGAGGATGAAAACGGAATTACGCAAGGTATATTGTGGTTCCCAGTAGAAAATGTAAGGAATGAATTTGATTACTTCGCAGTTACCTTGCCACCGCATCAAGCATTTACGCCAATTTGCTCAACCAATCCTGCGAGTGATTTTCACGTACCGGAGTGTGTAAGACCAAAAGATGCACAGTTCATTATAGACGCAACACAGTGCATAGAAAATGCTAGCCGCCCTGCAGGCGAAGCCGTTTTTAAAGGCCCGACTGCAGACTGCGCTACAGACAATATAATTCCAGTATGTGAATATCGCTTCAAGCGAAATGAAACTGACCGACGGTTTACTGAAAACGACAGTGAAGGACAAGCAAGGCTAGTTATTGAATATGACTATGTAGAAAACCCATTGTTCACAAATCAAAACTGTATAACAGAAGAACATGCCAGGCTAATCACTCTCGCCATGCAGTGTGATAACAGCAGCTGGGCATGGGACGGTGAAAGCACAATCATCGACCCCATTAAAATTCAGTGTGACGACGGTGGCAAAGCTGTCGGCATTAACAATGATAATTTGGTAATTGGTGAATCAATCAATAAAGTTGATACAGCACTAACTAGCCGCCCTGTATTCTGGTTAAAAACCGGAAGCATTTCAACAGAAGGAAGCGATGCATTTACCACAACAGATTTAGGCGTCTCTCGTAAAGATATTTCCACCGAAGAGCAATTAGCACTAAAAGAAGAACCAGATCCCGACCCAGAAGCCGAAGAAGGCGCTACCGTATTTTACGAATACCAACATATATTTGAAACCAATTATCGAGAAGGCTCTACAAGCGTCATTGAAAAGAGAAGTAACAACATTACCGGGATGTTAAGAATTAAAGAAGAGGATACATTGCTCACACCTGTTCACTGGTTTGATAATAGTGCTACAAACATGGAACCGATCCCTCTTTACAAACCCGACAATAATGAAGGCAAAGACCAACTAGCTTTTACTAACGAACAAGTTACAACAACAGGAATTTCCTCTGGTTTCGTATCGGGTTGGTATATAGATGATGACACTGAAGCAAAACCCGCCCTTTGGGCTTTAAAAATAGACACCATTGGCGAAGGCGACAACAGAGAAGACATTACCAGCTTCCCCCCCATTGATATAGATGATCTAGCTCTACTTGAGGGCAGCAAAAGAGGAAAAATTCAGCGTAGAAACGGGATAGAGTCCATAGGTACAAGTAAAGTTACAGCCGATCAAAATGGTATTGAGGATCGGGCATTTTATCAAACGAGTGATTGTGGAATGCAGGATCTTAACGGTTTGCTTGTTAACGAAAAACCCAGCGACGAACTTGTACTAACCGATGCTTATAATATCTCGTCAGATACTATTTCTTCATACATATTGGCTCGCGGCACAAACCCTGTCACTTCTGAAAACAATCTGTATGCCTTAAAACCAGAAGATGTGTACGTGGATCTGGAAGTAGCAATCGCAGCTGACAAAAAAGGCCTAACAGTAGGTGATAAACACAAATATACAGTAACCGTTAAAAACAATGGCAAGCCCGATGAAAATACACCAGAAAACTTTGCCACTTGCATTGTTGTGACCATCCAGGCAACCGTATATGAAGGCGAACCTGAGCCAGGTCAACCTGTTAAGGAATTGGCTGGTGGCCTGACCTTCCTTGATCATGAATCGGAAGAAGATATTATTTGTGAAATAGGCGTTATTGACATCAATTGCGGTATCGCAAGAATGGACCCCGGCAAAGAGGTAAGCATCATCATCAATACTAAAGCCAGGCCATTACTTGCGGATAGAACCATACGAGTAACAGCTACTGTTAAATCCAAAACAGAAAAAGAGAAAACATCAACTAGCGCAAATAATTCGAACAGCATATTTACGGATGTGAAACGAGAAGGCTGCTTTATTGCCACTGCAGCATATGGTTCCTATCTATCACCAGAAGTGAAAAGCTTAAGAGACTTTCGAGACAATGTGTTACTGACGACAGAACCAGGGAGGCAGATGGTTTCACTCTATTACGACATATCTCCAGCCTTAGCTGACATTATTCAAAAAAATGAAACAACAAGAACAGCAGCAAGGTGGGTATTAACGCCTTTGGTGTATACCGTAAATTATCCGATCACCGCTCTGTTATTATTTACTACAGTCTTGTTTTCTGCTCATCGTTTACGACAAAATCGAAAGTAGTCAGTTATGTTGCAATCGCGACTACCCAGGATAATTAATAAATTATCTTGCCTCTAAACAAAACTCAGCCAAATGAAAAAACTCTGAGTTGTCGATATCAATAGCGTGATTTTGAAGTGTCGCCGACACGGATGTCGGCGTCAAACACCATGGACTGGTTATTGCACCTTCAAAATTACGCTATTGGTATTAGCAAGTCCTCATCAGGCTGAGCTTTGTTTAGAGGCAAGTAAATTATTTCAAATTATTCATCACTCGCTCAAGCTTGCCGCGCACTTCCATCGCTAACTCTTCAACACCATCCATTTTCACCAATCCTAAAACTGATTTGGGATCCATAAAATTTACTGTGACAGAACCATCGTCTTCTTCTCTCACCAATACATTGCAGGGTAATAATAAACCAATATCAGGATCTGCATTTATCGCTTGATTTGCTAATACAGGATTGCAAGCACCCAAAATAGTATAGGGGCGACGATCCACGTCGATTTTTTTCTTCAGTGTTGCTTTTACATCAATCTCTGTCAAAACACCAAAGCCTTCTTCTTTTAATGCTTCTGTAACCTGTTCTATCGCTTCTTGAAAACCGCAAGAAACTGAAGTGCCAAAACCGTACATAAACTCTCCTTTTGAGCTTGTTCACGAGTATTATTATAATTATAGATCACATTATCATTTAATTTCAGAAATAATGAGATATCCAAAATCGTCTACCGTAAGAACGAACTTCACCTGTTGTCCAACTTTGATTTTCACAAGCATCTCAACATCTTGAACGGGAAAATCCATTGTCATAGCAGACATTCCCAGTGATTCAATAGGTTCATGATTGATGCTAATAATCTTGGCTTTTTTATCAATAGCGTTAACCACCCCAATTGCATTATGTTTTTCATTTGCGATAAGGTTAGTAGCAAAAAATAAACAAAGCATAAAGATCCATTTAGTTTGCCTGTGCATCATTTGATTTTTCTTCATTAATATCCACCAAAATAATTATTGATTTTACCTATTACCTTTCGCAGTAATATTTCTAGGCCATTCCTAAAGCAAGATCAAACGTAAACCGCTATACAAGTATATTGCCCCAAAATACCGTCATGTCTCAACCAGAAAACACTTACATTTTACAGTATAAAATTCGCTCTGGCACTAATATGAGTCTGGATTATTCTTTTGTGGATTCTAAAGACGGTATAACTCTTCTTCAAGACAAAACATTAGCAAACTTAGACTGGACTAAATTAGAGCATGAAAAATGCACGAATTGCACGCTGAATGCTGCAGAGCACCCGAACTGTCCAGCTGCAGAAAACCTCGCGCTACTCATTAATGATTGCGAGCAAACAATATCATTTGAAACAGTTGAACTGGAAGTCGTCTCAAAGCAGAGAACAATCAGCGCAACAACCAGCGCTCAAAAAGCATTGAGCTCTCTCGTTGGGCTAGTAATGGCAACCAGCGAATGCCCGCATACTCAGTTTTTTCGACCCATGGCACAGTTCCATCTTCCTCTTTCCAATCAGGAAGAAACAGCATTTCGTGCGATTTCTACTTACTTGCTCACTCAATTTTTTAAAAATCAGCAAGGACAGGATGTCAGTTACGATCTGTCCGGTTTAATGGATATTTATAACAATCTGCACACCGTTAACGTCCATATGAACAAACGAATAAAAAATGCTATTGAAAGTGACACCGCAATTAACGCTGTTGTTATTCTCGATATATTGGCAATCACCTTACCCAATTATCTTGAAGAAGAGCTAGACAAACTCAGGCCCTATTTTTCCAAACTGCTTTAAGTTTAAAAAATCAGATAATGAAAACAATGATGCCTGCATATTTATTGCAGGCATTTAAACATCTAAATTGCTAGCAACTTCTATGCGATGGCAGCACCTACTTCTAATGCTTCGAACCAATCGAGAAAGCGGCCAACGTTTTCACCTTTAAATAATCGACCATGCTGTGGTGCGAGAATCTCTACATCCAATTGACGCACTCTCTTCACCCAATCGTTCTTGGCTCTATTAGATGGCATCCAGCGTTGATGAAACATCTTCATTTTATTAATGTGCTCATCAAAATCGTCAACATACATGTCAGCCCCAGGTGGCTCCAAAGCAGCACCTACATCACCACTCATCAATATTTTTGCGACAGGATCGTAAACATGAAAATTTCCCGACGAATGCAAATAGTGCGCAGGTACCAGATTCAACTTTATTGAGCCCAAATGAATCTCACCACCTTCATCAGGAATCGGTTCATACTTAATATTGCTCAAGCCAAAGTGACGTATGAATCCTTCCCATATCCATGGTGCATGTAGCCTTGCATTAGGTAGAGCTTGATCCCACAACCCAAGTGAAGAAATGATATCCGGGTCTTGATGTGACGCGAATAAATCTGTAATTTGATCAACTGATACATGGTGCAACACAGCACTAAGCATGCTTGAGAATATTTCAATACCACCGGGATCGAGCAATAGCGCCCTGTCATCAACACAGACTAAATATTGATTGGTATCAATTATACCATCAGGTTTATCCGGATCTCTTCCAAATACGACCCACTGATGTCGTTGATCATAAATATTAGTCGCTTTCATCTTGGGCATTTCCTTTCCATTGTTGAATTGCGCTATCCAAGCGCTGCTCTGAAGAATTGACTCGTTCTCTGATTGTTGCACACGCACTTTCTATATCATTAGCAATCGACTCCAGATTAGAACGGTACTCTTCTGCGTTGACCGCCTCAATCCGTGAATTGCTTACAATAACACTTGCTACTGACATTTTTTTTGAAATATCATCCATGAGATCTTTTAGTTTTCGCGCGTAACTATGGAGTTTAACCTGCTCTTCATATTGAATCTTTTTTAACTTTTTAATAGGTTCAATTAACGAAGAAACATATTTTGCATCCGACGCTGTTTCACTTACTTTTCGAAACTTTTCGACAGCATCTCTGATTCTCAATTCATTTATTGCGAGGCGAGATAGCTCAATAGAATCTTTGTTAATCAAATTAACAAGCTTCATTGTTTCGATCGACATTTCATCGATAAAATCTGTAATTGGAGAGAAACCCCTCGCTTTCACACCTGCTCTGTTTGCGATAGCTTTTGCGTTCTTCACACTAATAGACATGGCGCGTGCAACTCCCGCCACAACAAACAATTCGGCAGCTACACTGGTAGAGGATACAAACGCGGCTTCTTTAGTTATCATGATGCAAGTAACAATTCCCTTAACATTGTGCCATCTAAATTAGTTTGAACACTCTTGTAATCGACAGCTAGCGCCTAAAAATTTAATATCATTAACGATAAATCATCCACCAACTCTGTATCAGCAACGTATTCTTCTAACTCTTTTTTTATCCCTTCAAACAGATTCGAACCAACTGGCATTTGCTCAATTAACTCAACAAAACGCTGCTCTGTATACATTTCACCATTGATATTCTCAGCCTCAGTGACTCCATCGCTATAAAAAACCAAAGAACATCCATTGCCGGGTTTTAAAACAAAAAAATCCTGAGCCGTCATTGTTGCCATAATACCCAAGGGCAAACCACTTGAGGGTAGTTCTTCTATAATACGATTTTCACCATCCACCAAATACGCGGTGGGCAATCCGTTGTTCCATACTTTAACTTTGTTATCTGCTTCGCTAACCCAAACCATGACTGACGCACAATACCTACCTACGGGCAATATGCTATGCATTTTTTTATTGATTTCTTTGAGCATCGCGTCAGCTGGTAATATTTTCTTTACCATACTTTGAAACATATCAGCGACAAACATCGTGCCTAATGCGGCAGGCAATCCATGCCCGGTAAAATCACAGAGGAGAACGTACGTATCTCCGTTATCAAGCCTAGCGCTTAACTGCACATCTCCACTAAAATGCCCGGGGAATATCGACCAACAATTTAGATTTGCGATTTTTTCGTGACTACTAGCAATTAGAGTGTTAAACAAATGCTCCGAAGCTTCCAACTCTTCTTCTGTTTTTTTCTGATATTCATCCAGTTTTTTATAAGCTTTTTTTATGCGCTGCATTGCCCGTATTTTTGCGTCTAGAATCATAGGATGAACTGGCTTGCTAAGAAAATCATCACCTCCCGAAGAGATACAAGCAGCTAAAGATTCATTGTCTGTAACAGAAGTTAAAAAGATAAGTGGAATAAACTGATCTTGAGACTGTTTTTTTATAATTTCGGCTGCGGCATAACCGTTCATAATAGGCATTACCACATCAAGCAACACTAAATCGGGGTTGTATAAATCAAAGTATTCGAGTGCCTGCTGACCATTAGAGACCTCAAAAACTTCATGATTACTGGCACGTAATATCACTGCTATTTGTGTGCGGCTATCCTCATCATCATCGGCCAATAATATTTTAATACTCTCTGTGACTTCTTGAGTATTTCCATCAACACACGAAATATTTCTCGCCGGTGGCGAGACCGTAGCATTGACTTTTTGCTGTTTCGAGCTTTCATCTACAACAATTACACTTTCCAAGCCCTTTAATTGACGATTAATTTCACTAGCAATGTTATCAAGCACAATATTATCAAGCACAATATTATCGGCATTTTCTTTTACATAGAGTTCAAGTGATTTAGCTTTTTTGCTCAGCTCTATCTGACCAAATGTTGCGCCACTACCTGCCAAGCTATGAGTAAGTCGATACATCACATCCAGCGACTCCTTTTCACCGGATTCACAAACTTTCAACCAAAGGTTTTGGATATCTTTAAGCTTGTCCGGCAACGAAAGAACATAATTTTCTTTTATCTGTGCAAGCTTATCTTCAATCTCTAATGACATTTATCGCTTAATCCTTAAAACACCGTTCCCATCGAAACATTTTCTTAGCTTTGAATTACACTCTCTTATTATCCTAGAAGCTGAACATAGAGCGAAGCCTAACCCGCATTTCTCATCAGATCGCGGAATAATTGCTTGCTCCTTGAATCTGGTGAGAAATGCGGGCTAAAAGCAAGATATTGTTTTGAACCGACAAAATACGTTTTTTCCAAAACGCTAAGATAAAAAGCTTTATTATTACCTATAAATCAATCATTTTTTGGCTTGTCAGATTTTTTTCAACATTTTTTCACAATACGTTCACATTAAGCAAAATGAAAACAACTCTCCTGCCTCTTTTTCACTGCAAATCAATATTTATTTTATGCAGTTGCTAACAACATTTATCTATCAGCTCTTATCGACAACTAATATAAGAAGCTTTACCTTCTCAATTGAATCAATAAAAAGCCAATTGAGTTCAAATTTTTTCCGTTCATATATTTTATACACTGCACAATCGAATGAATTCAGCGCTATGACAAATAATGCCGGAATTAACGCAGTGATACTATTCGAAATTGAATAAGGAATGTGCATGAAATCAAGAGCACCAACTTTTGATGTGCCCAAACTTGTGAATTGGCCACCTCTTAAGCAAAGTAGCACTATATAGCATGTTGATAATAATTTGCTGACCTCATAAAAAAAGGCGCTTATTTAAGCGCCTTTTCCGATTCAGGAACAGTAAATCTTATTTGTAAAAATCAATCATAGTCTCAAGAGACTTAGCATTGATTTTAGAAGCATGGCCTGCACAACCGAAAGCTTCATAACGCGCTTTACAGATTTCAGACATTGCTTTTGTAGATTCTTTTAAGAATTTACGTGGATCAAAGTTTGATGGATTTTCAGCAAGAAATTTACGAACTGCGCCAGTTGAAGCCATACGCAAGTCAGTATCGATGTTTACTTTACGAACACCTGACTTAATACCTTCAACAATCTCTGCAACAGGAACGCCGTAAGTTTGCCCCATGTCACCACCGTAGTTGTTGATAATCTCCAACCACTCTTGTGGTACAGAAGAAGAACCATGCATAACCAAATGAGTGTTTGGTATTACTTCGTGAATCTCTTTGATTCGATCAATACGTAATACGGCACCTGTTGGAGGGCTAGTGAATTTATATGCACCGTGTGAAGTTCCGATAGCGATAGCAAGCGCATCAACACCAGTTTTTTCAACAAAGTCTTTTGCTTCTTGTGGGTCAGTCAGCAGCATATCTAAATCTAGTTTGCCTTCTGCTCCGTGACCGTCTTCCTCACCCATTTCACCAGTTTCAAGTGATCCGAGACAACCCAACTCACCTTCTACTGAAACACCGCCAGCATGAGCCATGTCGACAACAGTTTTAGTGACATCAACATTGTACTCAAAAGATGAAGGCGTTTTCATGTCAGCCATTAAAGAACCATCCATCATCACTGATGAAAAGCCAGACTGAATTGAACGCAAGCAAACTGCAGGCTCTGAACCGTGATCTTGATGCATTACAATGGGAATATGCGGATATTGTTCAATCGCCGCTGAAATCAAGTGCCGAAGGAAAGCTTCGCCCGCGTATGAACGCGCACCAGCTGAACCTTGCATAATAACAGGCGAATCCACCGCATCAGCAGCTTGCATGATTGCGTGAACTTGCTCCATGTTGTTGACATTAAATGCAGGTAAGCCAAAACTATGCTCTGCAGCATAATCAAGTAATTGACGCATGGATATTAGGGCCATGGTGTTCTCCTATGTTCTAAATTAACGAGTTTACAAAAAAATTAATCTTCGCCTGCTTCGGCTAACTCACCGACACGCACGACTTTCATGGCATTGGCTCCACCACCAACACCCATTAAATCACCTTTGGTAATAATTACCAGGTCACCATCTCTCACTGCACCACGGCTCACTAACTCGTTAATTGCATCACGGTTAACTTGCGGGTGATTACTACTTTCTGGTTTAAAACTGATTGGATAGACACCTCTGAACAGCGTGACCTTTCGTCGAGTCTCTACATGGCTCGTTAAAGCGTAGATAGGTCTATCAGAACTAATTCGAGACATCCACAATGCTGTAGCACCAGATTCTGTTAATGCCGCAATCGCTTTAACGTTTAGATGATTGGCTGTGTACATTGCTGCCATTGCAATACCTTCATCGATTCGTTCAAATTCAGTATTAATGCGATGATCAGAAACTCTCACGCTATGTTGCTTTTCAGCTTCCAGACAAACTCGATCCATTGCAGCAATCGCTTTATCAGGGTATTTACCAGTTGCCGTTTCAGCAGATAACATGACTGCATCAGTACCATCCAATACCGCATTAGCACAATCAAATACTTCTGCACGTGTTGGAATAGGATTCTCAATCATAGATTCCATCATTTGCGTGGCCGTGATAACTACACGATTCAAGCTACGCGACAATTGGATTATATGCTTTTGCACTGCAGGAAGTTCTGCATCACCAATCTCGACACCTAAATCACCACGCGCTACCATCACAGCATCAGAAGCTTCAATAATTTCTTCTAACACGTCGAGTGCTTCAGCTCGCTCTATCTTAGCAACAATACCTGCATAACCACCGGCTTCTTGTAAAAGATAACGCGCTTCTTTGACATCGTCGGCCGTTCTTGGAAAAGATACCGCCATGTAGTCCGCTTCTAATTCAGCAGCAAGTTTGATGTCTTTCCGGTCTTTTTCAGTAAGCGCGGGCGCAGATAAGCCGCCACCTTGTAAATTAATGCCTTTACGATCAGACAAGAAACCGCCAACAACGACTTTACACTCAATCCGAGGGCCACTAACATTTTCCACCCAGAATACAATGCGACCATCGTCAAGTAATAGCGTATCACCACGTTTCACATCATTGGGCAATGTTTTATAGGCAATACCTACTCGATGTTGATCACCATCATCAGTAGGGCATTCTGCATCTAGTGTAAATTTGTCACCTTCCGCTAATTCAATTTTATTATTTTTGAATTTTTCGATACGAATCTTGGGGCCCTGCAAATCAACAAGAACCCCGATTTGACGACCGTGTGCACGTGCTCTATCACGCACCATTTCAACACGTTTGCGATGATCAGCAGCAACGCCATGCGAAAAATTAATGCGCACCACATCCAGACCTGCTTCTATCAATTTATCCAAAACTTGTGGGTCATCTGTCGCAGGACCTAGTGTTGCTAGTATTTTGGTTCTTCTGAGCATATTTTCCTTTTCCTACTATAAGCACGGGGTGACCTCACCCCGCGCTGTTTAATTTATTTTGCACGCTCTTCCAAAATCGCGACAGCAGGTAATTTTTTACCTTCTAGAAACTCAAGAAACGCACCACCTCCGGTTGAGATGTAAGATACTTTGTCAGCGATATTATACTTGGAAACAGCTGCTAATGTATCACCACCACCAGCGATAGAAAAAGCATCTGAATCCGCGATCGCCATTGAAATGGCTTTAGTACCTTCACCAAATTGATCGAATTCAAACACACCCACCGGCCCATTCCACACGATTGTTCCTGCATTTTTAAGAATCTCTGCCAATTGCTTTGAAGTCTCAGGGCCAACATCAAAAATCATATCATCATCTTCAACATCAGTGGCGTTCTTCAAAGTTGCTGCAGCAGTTTCAGAAAACTCTTTGCCGCAAACAACATCAACAGGAACTGGAATATCACCACCGCGTGATTTTGCATCAGCTGATAATTTATTTGCCGTTTCAATTAAGTCAGCTTCATATAATGATTTACCAACGTTATTTCCTGACGCTGCGATGAATGTATTAGCTATACCGCCACCAACAATCAACTGATCAACAATTTTAGAAAGTGATTCAAGAACAGTCAATTTCGTCGATACTTTAGAACCACCAACAATAGCAACCATTGGACGAGCAGGATTATCCAAAGCTTTACCTAGCGCTTCTAGTTCAGCAGCTAATAAAGGACCTGCACATGCGGTTTCTGCATATTTTGCAACGCCATGAGTTGACGCTTGTGCACGATGAGCAGTGCCAAATGCATCCATCACATAGACATCACAAATTTTAGCCATTTTTTTGGATAGCTCGTCGTCGTTTTTCTTTTCACCTTTGTTAAAACGCACGTTTTCACAAAGAACTACATCGCCATCGTTAAGCTCAACACCATCAAGCCACTCTTTAACGAGCTTAACTTCTTTACCCAATAACCCAGAAAGATACTCTGCAACAGGAGCTAACGAATATTTCTCATCGTAAACACCTTCTTCTGGACGGCCCAGGTGAGACATCAGCATCACTTTTGCGCCTGCTTCCATAGCACCTTTAATGGTAGGTAATGAAGCCCGGATACGAGTATCGTCGCCAACTTTCCCATCTTTCAATGGCACATTCAAATCTTCACGAATAAGAACTCGCTTACCCACCAAGTCTAAATCAGACATTTTAATTACAGACATTTATTACTCCTACAATTAGCTAAAAATTATTTGCAAAATTTCAATCAACTTTGCAAATAACTCTTTTCAACACACATTAAGCAAGAGAAGGCATGGAAGAGTTTTCCATGCCTTTCTTTATTACACAGAGATTTAGTTCGTAGCTACGTGACGAACAAAACGCATCATGTTGCAGGTATAACCATACTCATTGTCGTACCATGAAACCAGCTTAACGAATGTTCCATCTAGCGCAATACCAGCTCCTGCGTCAAAAATAGACGAGTAACCAACACCACGGAAATCAGTAGAAACAACTTTCTCATCGGTGTAACCCAAAGTTTCACTCATTGCACCATTCTCAGAAGCATCTTTCATTGCTGCACAGATATCTGCATATGAAGCGTCTTTTTCCAACTCAACAGTTAAGTCAACAACCGAAACATCAGAAGTAGGTACACGGAAAGCCATACCCGTTAGCTTGCCATTCAGCTCAGGAAGAACAACACCTACCGCTTTAGCTGCACCCGTTGATGAAGGAATGATATTTTCAAGAATACCACGACCACCGCGCCAGTCTTTCATAGAAGGACCATCAACAGTTTTTTGAGTTGCAGTTGCAGCATGAACTGTAGTCATCAAGCCACGTTTGATACCAAACTTGTCATTAATAACCTTAGCCATTGGAGCAAGACAGTTAGTTGTGCAAGATGCTGCAGAAACGATTGCTTCCCCAGCATATTTTTCGTGGTTAACACCATAAACAAACATTGGCGTGCTATCTTTAGAAGGTGCAGATTGAACGACTTTCTTAGCACCAGCATCAATGTGCTTTTGACATGTCTCTTCAGTTAAGAAAAAACCAGTACATTCTAAAACGATATCAACATCAACTTCGTTCCATTTTAGATTAGCCGGATCACGCTCAGCAGTTAAGCGAATTTTTTTACCATTAACAATTAAGCTTCCGTTATCGTCAGAAACGTCACCGTCGAAGCGGCCGTGTACTGAATCATATTTCAACATGTATGCAAGGTAATCAGCATCTAACAAATCGTTGATTGCAACAACTTCCATATCCTTGAATTCTTGTGAAATAGCACGGAACGCCATACGACCAATTCGGCCAAAACCATTAATACCAACTTTAATTGTCATTTATTTTAACTCCTAAAAATTAATCAGGCCTAGCAAGCTAGACCTGACCTTCGTTTGAATTATTTTCCAAGAACCTTGTTTGCAGTTGCCACAACATTTTCTACAGTGAAACCGAATTGTTTGAAAAGCTCAGGAGCAGGTGCAGACTCACCGAAGCTCTTCATCGCTACAATGCCGCCATCCAGGCCAACATATTTGTACCAACACTGGTCAACACCGGCTTCGATAGCAACGCGCTTAACACCAGGGATCAAAACTGAGTCTTTATAAGACTGGTCTTGGGTATCGAATGCACAGGTAGAAGGCATAGAAACAACACGCACGTTTGCATCCATTGCTTCAGCTGCCTCAACAGCTAACCCAACCTCTGAGCCAGTAGATATGAAGATAATGTCTGGAGTACCTGTACAATCTTTCAGTACGTAACCGCCCTTCTCAATATTTTTAACTTGCTCAGCAGTACGCTCCATTGGCGTCAGGCCTTGACGTGAGAAAACCAATGCAGTTGGTGCATTGCCACGTAACATTGCCACTTTCCAGGAAACGGCAGATTCGATAGCATCACAACCGCGCCATGTTTGAAAGTTGGGAATAACACGCATAGTAGCTATTTGCTCAACAGGTTGATGGGTAGGCCCATCTTCACCCAAACCAATAGAGTCATGAGTGTAAACATAAATGGTTCCGATCTTCATCAGAGCAGACATACGTAAAGCATTACGCATGAACTCCATAAACATGAAGAAAGTTGCGCCGTAAACTTTGAAGCCACCATGAAGAACCATGCCGTTCATCATATGAGCCATACCAAACTCTCGCACACCCCATGAAATGTAGTTGCCGTTGGCGTTTTCAGCGTTGACTTTAACAGTACCAGACCAGTTAGTCAGGTTAGAACCCGTCAAGTCAGCAGAGCCACCGAACATTTCTGGCAACAAAGGCCCCATTGCTTCGATAGCATTTTGAGACGCCTTGCGTGAAGCGATATTTGGCATATCTGCTTGAGTCTTAGCGATAAACTTATCCATTTCAACTTCGAAGTTAGCAGGAAGATCACCAGCCATACGACGCTCAAATTCAGCAGCTTCAGCAGGGAAGGCAGCTCGATAAGCGTCAAACTTATCGTTCCATGCAGACTCATCTACAGCGCCTTGCTCTTTGTGATCCCAGCCAGCAGCGATATCACTAGGAATTTCAAAAGGAGCCGCAGTCCAACCCAGCTTGTGACGAGTTGCAGCAATTTCATCGTCACCCAGCGGTGCACCGTGACAGTCATGTGTACCAGCTAGATTTGGAGAACCGTAACCAATAGTCGTACGAGCACAAATCAGCGTAGGTTTGTCAGTAACAGACTTGGCTTCTTCAATAGCAGCATTGATCGCATCAGCATCGTGACCATCCACGTTAGGGATGACATGCCAGTTGTAAGACTTGAAGCGACCAGGTACGCCTTTCTCCATCCAGTCACCGATATGACCATCAATCGAGATATCATTATCATCCCAGAAAGCAATCAGCTTACCCAAGCCCAGCGTTCCAGCCAGAGCACAGGACTCATGAGACAAACCTTCCATCAAACATCCATCACCCATAAAAACATAAGTATTGTGATCAACGATATCATGACCTGGTTTGTTGAATTGTGCGGCCAAAGTACGCTCAGCGATCGCCATACCTACAGCGTTGGTAATACCTTGCCCTAAAGGACCAGTTGTGGTCTCAATGCCGTCGGCGTAACCATACTCAGGATGGCCTGCAGTTTTAGAGTGCAACTGACGAAAGTCTTTGATGTCTTCTATACTCAGGTTAAAACCAGTTAGATGCAACAAAGAATAGATCAGCATTGAGCCATGACCATTTGACAATACAAAACGGTCACGATCAGCCCACTTGGCGTTGCTGGGGTTATATTTCATGTGGCTGTTCCACAGAACTTCGGCAATATCTGCCATACCCATTGGCGCGCCAGGATGACCTGATTTTGCCTTTTGCACCGCATCCATGCTCAAAGCACGAATAGCGTTGGCCAGTTCTTTACGAGATGCCATGTATCTCTCCTTATAGTTACTAAGTTTAAAATATAACTTGGTAAGAAACGCCCGTTTGCGCCCCTTAAAAATTCGTTAGCAATTGAAGAACCCTACGTTTTTTGTTCACTGTTAATTGAAGGGGTTCAAGTCGCAATTATTCGACTTTGCTTTAAAAAAGGGGCGTATTTTCTCTCAGATACCGCGTAACAGCAACTGTTAATTGAATCCATTGAGACAAAGCATCTGCTAAGCGCATGATTTCACTAAACACCTGAAAAAACGTCACGCGCTCAAAGACCACTACACAATGAAGAATAAACAGACATTTATCGCCCGATTGAACATATTTAGATCAATTAATGATTATTCATCTCCCTTCCATTTGATAGAACACCCCATGCTCGGGATTTGATCTTCCGGGCCTTTCCCAGTCAACGCAACTTGTTTCATCGCTTCAAACAAATCTCGACGCACACTTTCCGACGCCGCTTGTTTTTTGCTCTCATCCAGGCGCCCTCGGTACTGCAATTTCAAATCAGCGTTATAACCAAAAAAATCCGGCGTGCAAACCGCTCCATATGCTTTGGCTACTTCCTGGGTTTCATCGATCACATACGGGAAAGTAAAACCAAATTCTTCAGAGATTTTTTTCATGTTTTCAAATGAATCCTCTTCGTATAAAGCCGGATCATTAGCCATAATAGCGATGGTGTTTACACCGTACTTCTCTTTCAATTCGTTAGTATCTCTTACAATTCTATCGCGAATAGATTTGACGTAAGGGCAATGATTGCAGATAAACATTACCAACAGACCATTTTCGCCTTTTGCAGATGCTAAATCCCACATTTTTCCATCCACGCCTGGTAGAGAAAAATCCACTGCTGGAAGATTAAAATCACACACCGGTGTTTGCAAACTAACCATTTGATATCCTTTTAATGCTTTGCCCTATACAGGACGCTAAATTCAAGTAAAATACGGTCGCCATAATACTATTCATAATAATTGAGTAAATTCAAGGCTACATTACAAAGGATAATAGAGGGAAGCAATGTTAAAAGACTATGTATTTACATCTGAATCAGTTTCAGAAGGACATCCAGATAAAGTAGCAGATCAAATTTCTGATGCTGTTTTAGATGCGATATTGGAGCAAGACCCCAAAGCTCGTGTAGCCTGCGAAACCCTCGTTAACACAGGCATGGTTATCCTTTCTGGCGAAATTACCACCAGCGCCTGGGTCGATATGCAGGACATCGCTCGTGCTACTATAAAGCGCATTGGATACAACCATTCGGACATGGGCTTTGACTGGGAATCGTGCGCGGTTATCACATCAATCGACAAACAATCAGCTGACATCGCGCAAGGTGTTGATGAGTTTGACGATCATGAACAAGGCGCTGGCGATCAAGGCTTGATGTTTGGTTATGCCAGTAATGAAACCGATGTTTTAATGCCAGCTCCAATTACATACGCCCATCGATTGGTTAAACGCCAAGCAGAAGTGCGAAAAAACGGCGTTTTATCTTGGTTGCGTCCTGACGCAAAAAGCCAGGTAACTTTCCGTTATGAAAACAATAAACCAGTTGGTATTGAAGCCGTTGTTCTTTCAACTCAGCACTCCCCAGAAATAAAACAAGCAGATTTAATCGAAGCTGTACGCGAAGAGATCATCAAGCCGGTTCTTCCTGAAGAATGGTTGAGCAAAGAAACCAAATATTTTATCAACCCAACCGGGCGTTTTGTCATTGGCGGGCCAGTTGGCGATTGCGGATTAACCGGTCGTAAAATAATTGTTGATACATACGGTGGCATGGCTCGTCATGGTGGTGGTGCTTTCTCCGGTAAAGATCCATCAAAAGTTGATAGATCAGCTGCCTATGCAGGTCGCTATGTTGCAAAAAATATTGTTGCAGCGGGGCTCGCTGACAAATGTGAAATTCAAATCTCTTATGCGATCGGTGTGTCTGAACCGACCTCTATTTCTATCGAAACATTTGGTACTGAAAAAATCGAACATTCAAGAATTATTGAATTAGTCCGAGAACATTTTGACCTGCGCGCCAAAGGCCTGGTTAACATGCTCGATTTACTCAAACCAATTTACAGAAATACTGCAGCATACGGACACTTTGGCCGTGAAGAACCTGAATTTTCCTGGGAAAAAACAGATAAAGCCGAAGCGCTTAAATCTGCAGCAGGATTATAAAACAGCCCGAAATAATCGGGCGCACCTACTATTTCGAGAAGCGTTGCAGCAGACACTCTGCCAGGCTCGAAAAAGTTAGGCTTACTTTAATAGATACAACCGCGCTTATTAAATTAACGGAGTGTAACCTTAATGAACGCTGTCGCTGATAATGACTACAAAGTCGCTGACATGTCTCTGGCCGATTGGGGCCGTAAAGAAGTTCTAATTGCTGAAACAGAAATGCCTGGATTAATGGCATTGCGCGAAGAATACGCCGGCAAAAACCCTTTAGCAGGTGCACGCATCGCTGGCTGCCTTCACATGACTATCCAGACTGCCGTTTTAATGGAAACATTGGTAGATCTTGGCGCAGAAATTCGCTGGTCATCTTGCAACATCTTCTCAACTCAAGACCAGGCAGCAGCAGCCATGGTTCAAGCTGGAATCCCAACATTTGCATGGAAAGGCGAAACCGAGGAAGAAGCTGAGTGGTGTATCGAGCAAACAATTATAGGCCCTAACGGCTGGCGCCCAAATATGATTCTTGATGATGGTGGCGATTTAACCATCATGATGCATGAAAAATTCCCAGAATTACTGACTGATGTTAAAGGCCTCTCTGAAGAAACAACAACTGGTGTTCACCGTCTTTATGAAATGGTTCAAAAAGGTGAATTAAAAGTTCCTGCGATTAACGTCAATGACTCCGTAACAAAATCAAAATTTGATAACTTGTATGGCTGTCGTGAATCATTGCTTGACGGAATCAAACGAGCAACTGACGTAATGATTGCCGGTAAAACTTGTGTTGTACTTGGTTACGGCGATGTGGGCAAAGGTTGTGCGCAAGCATTCCGCGGTATGGGTGCAACAGTATGGGTGACAGAAATCGATCCAATTTGTGCACTTCAAGCGGCAATGGAAGGCTATCGCGTTGTTGATATGAACGATGCAGCGAAAGATGGCGACATTTTCGTAACAACAACAGGTAACGTTGATGTTATTACTCACGACCACATGGTTGCGATGAAAAATGAAGCCATTGTTTGCAACATTGGCCACTTTGACTCTGAGATTGCTATCGCTTCTATTCGCGAATATGAGTGGGATAACATCAAACCTCAAGTGGATCATGTAATCTTCCCTGACGGTAAAAAAATTACTGTATTAGCGGAAGGCCGTCTGGTAAACCTTGGTTGTGCTACTGGCCATCCAAGTTTCGTCATGTCAGCATCATTCACTAATCAGGTAATGGCTCAAATCGAGCTTTGGAATAATGCAGATAACTACGAAAATAATGTTTATGTGCTACCAAAACACCTAGATGAAAAAGTTGCTCGTTTACATCTCAAAAAGATTGGTGCTCAGTTAACTACATTAACCAAGAAACAATCAGACTATTTGGGAATTCCGACCGAAGGCCCTTATAAACCAGATCACTACCGTTATTAATAGTTAGTCATAAGTTAGGCATGCCCGTGTGTTGAATAAACAAAATGCACGGGCATTTTTAATTGAGATATTTAATTAATGGTAAGAATCCATGGACTCTCAAAAAGACTTTAAGAAAACCTATAGTATTGAGTTCTTTCCTCCAAAAACACCCAAAGGTGCCGAAAATCTTCGTAAAACTCGTCTCGAACTCGCGAAGCTAAAACCTGCATATATATCGGTCACTTTTGGAGCCGGGGGATCAACTCAAGATGGCACGATTGAAACAGTAACGGAAATTCAAGAGACAGGAATTTCTGCAGCCCCCCACCTCTCCTGCATAGCTTCAACAAAAAAAGAATTATCCAGTATTCTTGAGCTATATAAATCTAGAGGAATCGGTCGTATTGTTGCTCTGAGAGGTGATATGCCCTCAGGAATGCAAGCACCGGGAGAGCTTCGATATGCAAATGAACTTGTTGAATTTATCCGACAAGAGACAGGCAATCACTTTAAAATAGAAGTCGCTGCATACCCTGAATTCCATCCTCAGGCTAAAAGCGCTTCAGACGACTTGAAGAACTTTAAGCGCAAAGTGGAAGCCGGGGCAGACAGCGCAATTACTCAATACTTTTACAATCCTGATGCTTATTTCAGCTTTGTCGATAGCTGTGAAAAGATGGGGCTTAATATTCCGATCATTCCAGGCATCATGCCAATTACTAATCATAATCAATTGGCAAGATTCTCCGACATGTGTGGCGCGGAAATTCCTCGTTGGATTAAAAAGAGATTGGAAGATTTTGGTGATGACATCAATTCCATACAGGCTTTTGGTATAGATGTTACCGTCCAGCTGTGTGAAAAATTGTTATCCGATGGTGCTCCTGGGATTCATTTTTACTCAATGAATAAAACAGAACCCACTACTCAAATCTGGAATGCATTAGGCTTAAAAAACTAAACAAAAAAGGCGCTTATTAAAGCGCCTTTTTCTGTCTGTTACAGATGCATAAGAATTATGGCACCGGCACATCCCGAACCAATCTCAAGTAGTTTTGAGCTGTATAATCTTGCGATACCGCCCGACCATTCAAAAAGTTAATTAATCGAATTGAAGTTCCACCATAAACTGGCGTGTTACTCCAAAAGCTACCATTGGCAGAAAATCCCCTTAATGGAAAGATAGCTTCATTAATTGCAGGGCTAAAACATTGGTACTCAACAATTGAAGCTAGCTCTTTAACATTTGGCATTCGCCAATCAGAATAGCCTAAATAATCAGTTGAATTTGCTATGTCTACCGCTTTTAATGCAGTCTTCCAGGTAATTGTCGCATCAGACTCAAGCTCACAATTCACAGTACTAATATCCCAACTTGATCCCCAGAAACAGCGCGCCCACATTAGTCCGGTTTTATAATCTTCAATAACTTCAACATCCTGATCTAGACTCAAATCAGTAAATTGCGCTAATGGTGTGGTCGATGACAATGTATCAAAACATGTTGCAGCATGCAGAGTAGTGTAACTAAACAAGAGGAATGTTACGGGCGCAATGAGTTTAAATTTTTTCATCAACTATTCCTCCTAAGGCAATACTGTAGATTCAATTTGGCTATCATTTACTAGGCGAATAGTATAACCAACAAATCTATCTTTCTCGGCTAAACTTTCAACAAGGCCACCAAACTTTATTGTCCAAACCAAGCTGGGGTCTGCCGCAAATGTTGTAGAAGACCAAGTTTGGGAAACTCCCAATGTATCACCTGCAAAATAATTATCGTCATATACAATAGTGTTTGATTTACTGTAATCAATCAAAGAACGTAACTCCTCAATGGTTGGTAATCGCCAGCCATTTATACTGCAGAGTTGAGCCGCATTAATATCGGCAACATAAAAGGATGTATTGCAACTGGATAACTCATCAACGGCGCATTGATAATCACCAATTTGACCAGGAACGCCTCCGTTAGTTGAAAAATCAGGATCATACCAGTGAATATCACGACTTGATGCACGTAAACCTTTATTTGAGTCGATTTTAACTTCCCAAATTAATCCGGTATTATTGTCTTTCACACAGTCCCAGGGAGCATCATCTAACACTAAATCTGGCTCTCCATCTCCATCTTCGTCGGCTTTCAATTTTGTAAAGTTAAAACCATTTTTAGTAACATCTACTGCATCTAAACCGTAGCTATGATCCATTTGCGCTTCAAGAGCTTGTTGCTCAGCTTCTATCGCAGCCACTTTTTCTTCCTCAGTAAGCATTTCATAATTTGGTATGTCTGCAGGATCTACGATGTTTCCGCCAAACGCTCCTCTAGCCCCTGTGTCGTTTAAAGGAATTTTTTTAATAGTTCCTTCGGAAGCAGTATCATCATCTATAATAGAAAAACTCAACGCATTGCCATCATCAGTATTGGAATCAGCAACGGCGACTAGACCAAACTCCACTGACTCAGTGTTTTCACTCAAGCCGTCATCAACCACCTGAAATTCTAAAAATTTTTCTGTTTCACCTTCAGGGATAGTTATATTCGCACTTGCTGTTTGCAATACTTCATAAATTTCATCGCCTATATCATCTACTTTTAATTCTAACAATGAGTAGTCAATTCGATAAGCTGCAGTTACGCCTTTAACTAAAGTTGTAGAATTTTCAACACTTCGAGAAATCCCTACAATAGCATCAACCCCGCTGACTTTATCGAGAGTTATTTTGATTGGCACTCTTGCATCACTATTCTCTTCTAGCGAAGTTGAATCAGTAAGATTAACTAACTCAATAGAGACAAATGGAGGTTCATCATCATTCAAAATGGAAATGACTCCATTGTCTTCAATAATATTTGCGCCAGTTGACTTGGTTAGTTTAACCAATAATTGCTCATCTGCTTCATACATGGTGTCATTAATAATCGAGATAGGTATGTATAAGGTATCACCTGTTCCGGCATTAAAAACTAATGTTCCTTGTGCACCAATAAAATCAGCACCAACAGTATCACCTGTATCCCCAATTTCTGCGAGCGCTGATGAGAGCATCGTATTTGATTTAGTGACAGAATATTCAACAGTTACTTCACCACTCCCATTGCGCTCGATTTTAACAGGTACTTGAACGACCATTATTCCATCGTTTTCTTCAGTAATTGAAAAATCTTGCGCATATAACCCAGGCGTCAGCTCGAGTGTTTCATCGGGTTTTTGAGAGCAAGCAAATACTCCAAAAAACAGAACAGAAACCAGGATAAAAATCAGAATATTTTTTTGCACACTGAACCTCTCTGCTATGCTAAGCGTTAATGCAACTCAACGTGTACAGTCGTTTATTTATGTTATGACATCAATGATATAGCGCGGAAACTATAACACACATAAAACCGACTGTGTATGCGTCCCAGCGATATCCATTTTCTATCGATTCATGAAGAAATTTGAAATTTTATTGTTATTAGTGGACTATGTGTACAACAGGATCAAGCACCTACGTTTAGCTTTGAAATAATGTGTAAGCTGCGTGTAAGCCATTTCTGATTGATCATTAACTATTGTTTAAATATCGTCCATCTTTATCGATTATTTAGGTTTAACACTGTGAACAACTCATCTCTACTTAAGCGCGATTTAGCCGTATTATGGCACCCTTGCACACAAATGAAAGATCATGAGACCTTGCCATTAGTACCAATTCGTAGCGGCAAAGGTGTATGGCTAGAAGACTATGACGACAAAAGATATTTAGATGCGGTGAGTTCCTGGTGGGTTAATTTGTTTGGACACTCCAACCCGAAAATTAGCAATGCAATAAAAAACCAGGTTGATACTTTGGAGCACGTGCTACTTGCAGGCTTTTCCCATGAACCTGCAATTTCACTTGCTGAAAAACTCATCGATATAAGTCCCCCACTACTGCGACGTTGTTTCTATGCGGACAACGGTTCATCTGCCGTAGAAGCTGCACTAAAAATGAGCTATCACTATTGGCTCAACACTGGAAAAGAGAAAAAGACAAAATTTATAACATTAAGCAACAGCTACCACGGCGAAACATTAGGCGCTCTAGCTGTTGGTGATGTAGCGCTGTATAAAAAAACTTACAAACCTTTATTGATGGAAACTATTGTTGTTCCATCGCCAGATTGTTATCAACGAGATGAAGGACAAAGCTGGGAGGAGCATAGCGGGAAGATGTTCCAACATATGGAAAATGCTTTGGCCACACATGCTGACGAGACTTGCGCAGTAATCATCGAGCCACTAATCCAATGCGCAGGAAATATGCGCATGTATGATCCTATTTATATCAAACTACTCAGAGAAGCTTGCGATAAATACAATGTTCATTTAATCGCCGATGAAATTGCCGTTGGTTTTGGTAGAACAGGAACCCTGTTCGCTTGTGAACAAGCAGATATTTCACCTGATTATCTGTGTTTATCCAAAGGCATTACAGGTGGTTATTTACCCCTTTCTGTTGTGCTTACTACTGATCAGATTTATCAGGCATTTTATGATGATTATGAAAACCTCACCGCGTTTCTCCATTCGCACAGCTACACTGGAAATCCAATCGCTTGTGCAGCAGCTCTCGCTACTTTAGCTATTTTTGAAAAAGAAAATATTATTGAGAAAAATATTTCACTTGCAGTAAAACTAGGCAACTCGGTTGCTGATCTGCAAGATCATCCAAACATCGGTGAAGTTCGACAAACAGGAATGGTTGTCGCTATAGAAATGTGTAAAGACAAAAGAAGCAAAGAACCTTTTCCCTGGCAGGAGCGCCGAGGACTAAAAGTTTATTTACATGGATTAGAAAACGGTGTGCTATTAAGACCCTTAGGTAATGTAGTCTACTTTATGCCGCCTTATGTAATCACAGACGATGAAATTGAATTAATGGCGAGTGTAGCAAAATCAGGCATTGAAATAGCAGTGAAGTAGTGCATCTGATCAAATCAGATGCACTATAAAAGACTAATGCGCTACACGTGTTTTTGCATCCCCGACACCTCGTGGGTCAGATGCCGCTGAAACTATATTTGTACGTTTATCCCACAATATCGCCTGCATGTTGCCATACTTCCAGCGCGTTTGCTCAAGCTCATGTCCCATAGATTCCAGCTTTGCTTTTTCGTTTTTACTTAACGCATCCTCTTCATACTGAATTTTATCGGGTAAATATTGGTGGTGGTAACGAGGCAAGCTCACCCATGAGTCAGGCGTATTTCCAGTGATAAAATCCATTGCGCCCAACATAACCATAGTAATAATTCGACTACCTCCGGGCGTACCTAATATCGCTACGCCATCTTCAGTCTCTAAAAAAGTTGGTGTCATACTTGAAAGCGGACGTTTGTTGGGTGCTATTGCATTAGCTTCTGCGCCGACTAAACCATAGGCATTCGGTACACCGGGTTTGGTAGAAAAATCATCCATCTCATCGTTAAGCAAAACACCGGTACCTTGCGGCACAAAGCCAGATCCAAAAGGATAGTTAACCGTTACGGTTGCCGAGACTCGGTTACCTTCTTTATCTAGAATTGAAAAATGTGTGGTATGAAAACCCTCTTTGCTCGCTTCTATTCCAGGAAGGTTTTTGCTTTTGGTCGCTTTATCGCTACGGATACTTGCACGCAATCCATCCGCATAAAGCTGATGTGTCAGTTTTTCTACGGGGATTTTTACAAAATCAGGATCACCCAAATAAATCGCTCGGTCACGATAAGCACGACGCATTGCTTCGACAATCAGATGTTTTCGTATTGTTCGATCATAGGAGTTGAGATCATAGGCAGAAAGAATATTAAACATTTCAATTAACGCTACTCCACCCGACGAAGGCGGCGGCGCTGAAGTGATTTTCACTCCTTTGTAGTTACCTACAATTGGCGTGCGTTCTATAATTTTATAATTTCCCAAATCATCTAAAGACCAGATACCGCCAGCGGATTTAACACCACGAACAAGCTGTCGAGCTACTGATCCTTTATAAAAACCGTCTCGACCTTTCTTCGCAAGCGTTTCAAGCGTTACTGCTAAGTCCGGTTGTTTGATGACATAACCTACAGCTGGAACTTCACCATCAGCAAGAAAAATCTTTTTACTATCGATTGAAGCCAGAAGTACTTTTTTCCGAAATCCCGCCATGCGTTGATAGTGATTATCAACTTCAAAACCTTCTTTAGCATACCGGATGGAGGCGGCTAGCGTTTTTTCTAATGATAGGGTTCCATATTTTTCAGACATATGTGCAATCGCTGCAGGCACACCTGGTATTCCAGCAGAAAGAGGGCCATCCATCGACAACCCAGGAGTCACATCGCCGTTTTTATCAAGGTACATATCGCGATGCCCGGCAGACGGCATAGTTTCGCGTCCATCGATCATGGTTTGATAGCCATCTTTTGCCCTGTGAATTAACCAGAAGCCGCCACCTCCCACTCCGGAGCTGTATGGCTCAACAACAGCTAAAGCCGCAGTGACAGCAACAGCAGCATCAAACGCGTTGCCACCTTGAGCGAGAATTTCCATTCCGGCTTGCGTTGCCAAAGGATGAGCCGATGCGACCGCCGATGACTGTGGCGCTCGTGCATCGATTTTTTTTGCTGGTGCAGCACATCCAAGCAGCAATAGTGCAGAAAGAATTAGGACGCTAATACGTTTCATTAGAATGCTCCCTCATAATTATGGTTTCCCAGACACAAAAAAGGCTCGTTTCCGAGCCTTTTTTCTATACCCCTCTAGACCCTAAGCCGACTTACCAACTAATATTTCGTACTTGGCTTGTAACTGCTCTTGTGTTTCTACATGATCAGGATCTTTAGGAATACAGTCAACCGGGCAAACATCAACACATTGTGGCGTGTCGTAGTGCCCGACACATTCAGTGCATAAATTAGGATCGATTTCATAAATCTCGTCCCCTTGTGATATCGCAGAGTTCGGACACTCCGGCTCACAAACATCACAATTTATGCATTCATCAGTAATAAGCAATGCCATTTTTTGGTGGCTCCAAAAGCTATTATTAACAACCAGGTTTTTTATTTTTGTAGAAAAAACCCACGATTTAGTCCTTTGACCGACATTTTACCGTAATCGACGCCGCAATTCAGCAACAACTTTGTCATGTACAAAACTGCTGACATCACCACCCAGCACAGCAATTTCACGCACTAGGCTTGATGAAATATAGGCATATTTTTCCGCAGGCGTTAAAAACAGGGTTTCTATCTCGCTATCGAGTTTACGGTTCATCCCTGCCAACTGGAACTCATAATCAAAATCCGAGACTGCTCTCAAACCACGCAAGATCACTTGGGCATTATTTTCTTTGGCAAAATGAACCAATAGGGAATCAAATCCAACAATCGACACGTTGTTTAATTTAGATGTCACCATCTTAGCCAACTCTACTCTTTCCTCTAGGGAAAACAAAGGCTGTTTACTAGGATTTGCAGCTATGGCAACGATCACATGATCAAATAATTTCGAAGCACGATGAATAAGATCGGTATGCCCGTGAGTGACGGGATCAAAAGTGCCTGGATAAACAGCAGTGACAGTCATTATTGAGTCCTGATGAAGTAAAAGTGAAATTTATTTGGAAAAAGACCATTTTACATGAATTTATTCCAATTTCTCAGACTTCAACCTAATCAACCTGGAAAAGCATATACCGCACCTGACCCGCAATCTTATCTTTCTGTAATTGCCAATTTTTTGGCATACCCTGCAACGTCAGTTGTTTTTCCATCTCAACATAAACAAGAGAACCTGACTTTAAAATATTTCCAGCCGTCATTGCTGCTATCATTTTCGGTAAAAATTCTTGCTGAAACGGAGGATCGAGAAAAACGACATCATAAATGATATCATTCCTCAGGTTTTCTAAAAAACTTAAAGCATTAGCCTGAACACAATGCGCACTATCAGTTTTTAAAATTTCCGCATTAGATTTGATTTGCGAAATTGCTTTTGGATGTTCATCAACAAAGCTAACTGAAGCTGCACCGCGAGAAAGCGCTTCAAATCCCAACGCCCCACTACCCGCGAATAAATCGAGGCAATGAGCACCGACAACATCAAACTGCAACCAATTAAATAAGGTTTCTCGGATGCGATCAGAGGTTGGCCGTAAACTCTGAACATCGGGGAAGTCTAATTTCCTTCCCCGCCATTCACCACCAATAATTCGAAGTTGATTACTCTGCTTTTGCTTGAGCTTTGCTCGTATCACCCACAATCACCGTCACTAATTTATCGGGATTTACTCTGCGCTGAAATGCGTCTTTCACCTGTGCAAGCGTTACTGCTTCAACATTGGAAATAAAAGTTTCCAGGTAATCCAAAGGCTGATTATAAAATCCAATAGACGCTAGATTTTCAACCATGCTTTTATTGCTTGCGATTCGTAACGCAAAACCACCGACAAGATTCTTTTTCGCTGCAATCAAGTCTTTTTCCGAGGGGCCATTTTTCACAAAATCAGCGACAACATCATGCAACACCTTCAATGCCGCATCTGCGGATTCGTTTTTAGTCTGCAGGCCTAGTAAGAATGGACCTTGTTGTCGCATAGGAATGAAGTAACTGTAAGAACTGTATGCTAAACCACGTTTTTCTCGAATTTCATCGAAAAGCTTGGACACCATGCCACTTCCACCCAGTACGTGATTACCTACATAAAGAGGAAAATAGTCTGCATCACCGCGCTTAATACCTGGCTGACCAACCATGATGTGACTTTGGGAAGATGGGAAAGCGATCTCAATCTTATCAGCTTTATCGAGTTTACTAACTTCAGGAATAGCCTCGGCAATACTACCTATAGATAGATCGGCAACAACATCATTCACCAGCTTTTCTGCCTGCTCACGATCCAATGCACCAACCAGGGCAATAACGGCATTTTTAGCAACAAAATATTGTTGATAGAATGCTTTTAGATCAGCAATTGTCATTGCCTGAACGGTCTCTATTTCGCCTGTAGTTTCACTCGCATAGGGGTGATCGCCATATAAAGCAGAGTAAAATACTTTATCAGAAATAGCATCGGGGGATTGTTTTTGCCTTTCCAAACCAACGAGCAGACGTTTTCTCTCACGCTCGAAAGCATCTTCAGGAAATGTTGGATTTGTTAAAACCGTAGTGAAAGTTGTTAACGCGGTATTTAAAAGTTTTTCATCAGTTAAACTGCGCAAGCTAAGCACGGACATATCACGATGCGAGCTGTTACTAAACACAGCGCCTACACCATCAAATCTTGCTGCAATTTCTCCTGAGTCCCATTCGCCAGCACCCTCAGCCAGCATGCCGTTAGTCATCAGAGCAACGCCTTTCTTATCACCATCGCGTGCTGCACCGGCATCAAAAACAATACGCAAATCCATCATAGGTAATTCAGGCGCAGGATAAAAATAGACGCGTACGCCATTATCCGTCACCCAGTGTTGAATTTTTTCTCCGGATTGAGCGGTGAAAGAAACGAATATCAGAAGTACAAAAAGAAATCTAACCACCGTGACGCCCTCCCACACTTCTTGCTCGTGGTTTGCTGGAGTCGAGTGGTTGTGGATCGAGCACCGCCACTGTCAAATTATCATCAATTAAGTACTTTTTAGCCACAGCTTGTATTTGCTCTTTAGTTACGTTGTTAATGTTATTGATATATTGATCAGCCAATTTCCAACTCATATTGCTCGTCTCCAATCGACCAATAGACATTGCCTGATAGAATATTGAATCCTTCTCATAAACTTTCCCGGCCACTACTTGCGCCTTCACACGATCCAGTTCAATGTCTGATACTAATTCAGATTGAATAGTTTTAATTTGATCACGTACAGCTTGCTCCAGGTCATCTACTGTTCGACCTTGCGATGGCGTGCCACTAAACATAAACAGTTCACGGCCTGGCGTAAATGCGTCGTACCCAGAACCGATACTTGCTGCGACTTGTTGCTCACGCACCAAGCTCGTTTCCAGCCTTGCACTGATACCACCATCCAGAATACCTACCAGCACTTCTAGTGCATAAGGCTCCCAATCCTCATTACTGTCACCCAATGACGCAGCTTGGTAGCCCATTAACATGTAGGGAACTTGCGCTGGCGCTTTAACTGTTAGTCGACGAAGACCTCTCTGCTGAATCTCTTTTCTCGGTTTTATTTCGGGAAGTGGAGCGGCTTTTAACGGACCAAAATGCTCCTCTGCCAATGCAAAAACCTCATCAGCTTGAACGTCACCAGCAACAACAACCGTTGCGTTATTCGGGCGATACCATGCGTCATACCATTTTTTCAGATCGTTAATATTCATATTTTCAAGATCATTCATCCAGCCAATAACTGGTGCATGGTATGGGCTGTTCACATAAGCAGCCGCACTAAATTGTTCGTAAGTCAGCGATTGAGGATTGTCTTCTGTACGCATTCGACGCTCTTCCATCACAACCTGAATCTCTTTTTTAAACTCTTCTTCCAGGAAAATAATATTGCGCATGCGATCAGCTTCTAGCTCGAAGCTCACAGGCAATCGACGCTTTTCCATTTGCTGAAAATATGCGGTGTAATCACGGCCGGTAAAGGCGTTTTCCCTCCCTCCATTTTCAGCAATAATTTTTGAGAACTCGTTGGGCGCGAGTTTTTCTGTTCCTTTGAACATCATGTGTTCTAACACATGAGACACTCCCGTTACCCCACTGTGCTCAGAACTACTTCCAACCTTATACCAAACTTGGGAGACCATCACCGGCGCCCGACGATCTTCTTTCACAATAACCTTTAAACCATTGCTGAGTGTTTTTTCATAAACATTGAAATCAGCATAACGTTTGATCGGTTTAGACATATCAGGCATCGATGGCGTTGTTGCACATCCCGATAAGGCAAATAATCCCAGACTAGCCAGGAATAAAAGTTTTTTCATTGAATCACACCTATTTCAATAGACTTTACGAGGGTTAAAAGTAGTTGCAAAGTTTCAAAGCGTTACGATACAGCAACAGAGAGACTATTCAAGACTCTTCCACACAATCTGGATTGTTTACAGTGATAAATGATACGATTCACCACGTTTCACTATAACAACACCGACAAACCTTTTGTCGTATCCACTTTATGTACCAGCTATAGACAGGAAGCAGTAACAATATGTTCGGTTTTGGAAAAAATAAAAAATCAGATGATGAGAACAACGAGAAAAAAGGTTTTTTTTCTCGCTTAAAAAATGGGCTATCCCGAACACGCTCCAACTTTACTAAAAGCCTGACCAATCTCGTTCTTGGTCGAAAAACAATCGACGATGAATTATTAGAAGAGATTGAAACACTGCTTCTCACCTCAGACGTGGGAATGGAAGCGACACAACAAATTATCTCAGACCTGACTTCGAGGTTAGAGCGTCAACAACTCGGTGATGACAATGCGTTATTCGATGCATTAAAAGAAGACATGTTGCAAATACTGCAACCCAGTAATCAGCCATTGATCATCGATGAACAGAAAAAACCCTACGTAATATTAATGGTCGGTATAAACGGCGTTGGCAAAACAACCACCATTGGCAAGCTAGCCCAAAAGTACAAACAAGATGGAAAATCCGTTATGTTGGCTGCTGGGGATACATTCCGAGCAGCAGCTGTCGAACAATTGCAAAGCTGGGGTAAAAGAAATGATGTCCCTGTTATTGCTCAACATAGTGGCGCTGACTCAGCAGCAGTTATTTTCGATGCACTTGAAGCGGCGAAAGCCAGAAATGTTGATGTGCTCATTGCTGACACTGCCGGTCGATTACACACACAAAATAATTTAATGGAAGAGTTGAAAAAAATTAAACGTGTGATGGGCAAACTGGATAAAGAAGCGCCTCACGAAGTGATGTTGGTTGTAGATGCCGGCACTGGCCAAAATGCGCTTGCTCAGGCAAGTCAGTTTAATGAAGCCGTGGAAGTTACCGGTATCACACTGAGCAAACTTGATGGAACAGCAAAAGGCGGAATCATGTTCGCTATTGCCAAAAAGCTTGGTATTCCCATTCGTTTTATCGGCATCGGTGAAAGCATCGATGATTTGCGTCAATTCGATGCAGACGAATTTGTTACAGCCCTGCTCTCCCGCGAGAGTGAAGACTAACTCACTAGCGTACTATGATCAAACTGCAGAAAGTACGGAAACGCTATTTCGATAATCACGCCGCATTAAGAGGCATCGATTTAGAGATAAAAGCCGAAGAGATGGTATTTTTAACCGGCCACTCTGGTGCGGGTAAAAGTACGCTACTGCGTCTTATTGCTCTACTTGAGCGCCCATCGGCAGGAAAAGTGATTTTTGACGGGGTTGATCTGGCCACATTAGCACCCAACAAAATCCCCCAGCACAGAAGACGTGTTGGTGTCATTTTTCAAAACCCTACCTTGCTTTATGATCGCTCAGTTTATGAAAACATAGCACTTCCACTGCAAGTAAATGGTTACACACCGGCAGAAATACAGAGCCGAGTACAAGCCTCGCTGGATTTGGTTGGACTATTAAAAAAAGCTGATAAAAATCCTGTTATCCTCTCAGGTGGAGAGCAACAGCGGGTTGGCATTGCCAGAGCAATCGTGACAAGGCCTGATGTAATTTTGGCCGATGAACCCACCGGAAATCTGGATCCTGAACTCTCCAGAGATATCATGAATTTATTCAGACGCTTAAATCAGGTTGGCATAACCTTGCTTATTGCTACTCACGACCTTGAGTTGATTAAGTCTTTTGATTTCAGGCAAGTTGAGCTGAAAAATGGCTTGGTTTACTCACCAGAAAATGCTTCACCTGCTGGAGCAGCTATTCAGTGATATCGAAAAAAAATCGTGGTGCTACACGAAAGCCCCCCACGGAGTCTCTTCAAAAACCTCAAGAACCAACTAAGGTTGAAAAAAAGAAATCAACTGCTGCTACAAATCCAGCAGAGCGATCAAACTTAAAAGTTTGGCTCTCACATCACAAGTTAGCACTCACTAACGCAATTAACCGAATAAAGAAATCCCCCATCCCCACGGCGCTTACCATACTTGTTGTTGGTGTCGCTTTAGCGCTTCCTGCCTCGCTACAAGTCATCATAAAAAATGTTGAGCCCAGCCAAACGGCACTAAGCGAGCAAGCGCAAATCACGCTATTCATTGAAGTTGATGCCAAACCCGCTTCAATCGACGCTTTTGTAGCCGAGCTAAAAACTCGACAGGACATATCAGACGTAGAATATATCCCCGCATCAAAAGCCTGGGAGGAGTTTCAACACACCACAGGATTAAGTGGATCGTCGTCATTGCTTGAAAAAAACCCGCTCCCACACACCGTCATTATTCGACCAAGTACTGAGATCCAAGACACAGTCCGCATTGAAAGCCTGCGTAAAGAGTTACAAGTTTTACCATTAGTGGATCTTGCAAAAATAGATATGCTTTGGGTGGAGCGCCTCTATGCTATTATCGATTTTGTAAAGCTCACCTCCATCAGCATTTCTATCTTCTTGATTTTCACGGTATTAATCGTCATTGGTAACACGATTAAAATGCTTGGCCAGAATTTTCACGATGAAATCATCGTCAGTAAATTAGTTGGCGCTAGTGATGGCTATGTACGCCGACCATTCCTTTATAGTGGTGTACTCTATGGCTTTGCAGGTTCGTGCTGCGCTATCCTATTTGTTTTTATTGGTGTTTTACTACTGACTCCTCAGCTTGATCAAATTGCAGCTCTCTATCAAACACAGATAGATATTACCATTCTTAGTATGAGCGACATTTTATCCTTATTATTCATTGGGATAATTCTCGGATTAGGCGGGGCCTGGATATCAGCAAACCGTCTTATCAATAAAATGGCAGTTTAAGCTCTCAATAAATAACTTAATTTTTCAATAACTTACTTGTGATTTAATAATTAAAGAATTTGCGAACCAACCCGATCATTAGCACTCTAATCTTTGGAGTGCTAAATATTGGCAGACTGGTGCAGAGAGTGCTAATATGTAGTAACGTGACTTTTTAAAGATGCATATGGAGGCTCACTTAGTGACATCGAATATAAACGCATTGGATTTAGCAGTACCTCAAGGCAATATTGAGAACTTCATTCATTATGTGAAACAAATTCCAGTCCTCACTGTAGAAGAAGAGCGCGAGTTAGCTTATCGCCTACAAAATGAGAATGATCTGGATGCTGCGCGCCAGCTTGTTATTTCGCATATGCGCTTTGTAGTACATGTAGCTCGCGGTTACTCAGGTTACGGTTTGCCTCAAGCAGATTTGATTCAAGAAGGTAATATAGGCTTGATGAAGGCGGTTAAACGCTTCGACCCAAGCAAAGAAGTTCGTCTTGTCTCTTTTGCGGTTCACTGGATCAAAGCTGAAATCCACGAATTTATCTTGAGAAATTGGAAGATCGTCAAAATTGCGACAACCAAATCTCAGCGTAAACTTTTCTTCAATTTGAGAAAGTCTAAAAAACGCTTAGGCTGGTTTACACAGGAAGAAGTAGCAGCAGTAGCCAGAGACCTTGATGTTTCTGAAAGCACTGTTCGAGAAATGGAATCTCGACTGGGCAATATTGATGCATCATTTGATGGATATGGCGATCAAGATGACGATTCATCTGATTATTTAGCGCCATCTTCATACATAGAAGCTAATAATTCAGACCCTGCAATGCTGATAGAGTCCACTGATTGGACCGAGCAAAGCAATAATAACCTAAGTGACGCACTTGCTGATCTGGACGACAGAAGTCGCGACATCCTTAACAAACGTTGGTTGTCTGAAAGCAAATCAACACTTCAAGAATTGGCTGCGCAGTACAACGTCTCTGCTGAGCGTGTTCGTCAACTTGAAAAGAATGCGATGAAAAAGCTTAAAGCTACGCTTGCTGCTTAGAAATTAATTTTATTATTCATAAAAAAGCCCCGCTAGCCTGCATTTCTCACAGAGTTGCGGTAATATCGCGCAGAGATTTGTTTTCATAAAGTATTTTCTGACTGAGTGGAATACTCATTGTATTTCCGAAGGAAGAGAAAACTTTGTGGAATCAAAGATCAAGCGAGATTTCGCAAATCCTGTGAGAAATGCGGGCTAGGATCTAGTCGGGGCTTTTTTTGTCACCGTTGTGAATGGAAAGATAAATCCAGCGCATTGGTAATAAACTCCACAAATGGAGAAGCTGCTTTAAACGTTTTATTCACTTCGGTGATAAACTCTGGCCTCAAAATCATATCAGGATCAACTGAGCGCATAACAAAAAAACTCTTCCGCTTTAAATCATTGATAAAACGATGTTCAGCATCAAATCCTCGTGGCGGACGTTTTAAACCATCTCCAGAAACATCATCAAAATACTTAATTAAAGTTTTGTTCTTTTTGATCTTATCCCACTGCTTTTCTTTTTCCACAATGGCAGTTCGAATTTTAAACAATACATCATTGGGCGGCATCCAAACACCTGCGCCAAAAAAAACTTCGTTAGGCTCCAAATGCATATAATAACCCGGTGCATGTGCATCCTTCCCAGCAGAATGCCGAAACTGACAACCCACATTTTCTTTATAAGGACGCTTGTCTTTTGAAAACCGACAATCGCGATATATACGAAACATTGAACCGCCGTTACGTCGCGGGTCCGCAACAAAACAATCCGCATACTTATCAAGCTTTTCGCCCATCGACATGATAAATTCCGCCATAGGCTCAGCAATGTTGCTGACATAGCGCGGTTTGTTTTCAGTAAACCATTCTCGATTATTGTTTTTTGAAAGTTCGGTAAGAAACTGAAAAAGTTCAGGTGGAAAGCCTGAAAAGGATGCTGGCATTAATATCTCCCATACATTTAATATTTTATTTATAAGGTTCGAAAAACACGCCTAGCCTGTATTTCTCACAGGGACGCGCGAAAATCGCATAGGGATTTGGATTCACAAGGGATTTTTCGAAGAAGTGGAATAACAGTGTCTAATTCCGACCGAGAAAAATTCTTTGTGAATCCAAAAAGCAAGCAAGATCGTGTGGATCCTGTAAGAAATGCGGGCTAAAATTTGGAAGAAAAATCTGACTCACGAAGTATTAATATATAGTCAACCAGTTTTTCAATAGCTTCAGACGACACGCGCTTCTCTAATGGCGCCATTCCATCACCTCCCTTCCACGTATACCAGTTGCCTTTGCTCCCTTTTTTAACACGCTCAATCAACAGTGCTCGAGCATCTTCTGTTGGTGAGTCTTTGTAACGTTCCGCTATATCCATCCATGATGGCCCAATAACAGCCCCATTTGTGCGATGGCACTCAATACAACCATGAACTTGCGCCAATTTAAATAACTCAGTTTTTGCATTATTCAAAACAGGCGAGCTTGCCTGTTGCTCACAGCCTGCAAACAGTCCAACCAATAAAATTACTACCAATACAGAACTGTATTTAATACTCATATTAAAACCTTTTTGCATAACAATTAAGCTACATAGAGCTTCTTTATAATATATCCCTACAACGCTGGAATAATTTACACCGCATTTAATACTAATGATGACAAATTTATAGCCAAGGTCACTAATACAACCAAACTAGCCCTCCCCCAACTTTTGATATTATAAATTAATATGCCAGATTGGGATAATCCAAAATGTTCGAAATTGATGAGCATACAGAAACTTTCCTGGAAAATTAAACTCACACTATCATGAATTTAGAAAAGTAGTTTATACGTGATATATACCCCAAGAGCACTTCCTTAAGGGGGTAATGCGGCGTCATTCTTAGAATATTCTGGCGTGTAAATTGCTGAGATTGTAATGTGTATTTAATATAACCAGGAAGTCTATCGGGCTTGAGAATTCGCCACCAAACTACTTCAGTATTACACTGTAAAATATCTATTGGCTGAATCTCCCTGGAAATAAATAATGAATATCCATCCCCTAGGAGTAAAAATGGATCTTTTACAGGACCCCAGATATAAAGACACACCTGTCTATCTATTTTTTGAAAAATACATCATGGATGTTATTGGCGAGCTTCCTGACGATAAAATTGAAATTCTGAAAAATATCAATTTGCAACATGTCTTTGGTACAAAAGCTGTTGACTGGAGGGATGTTGTCGAGGAAGTTTTACATTTATCTCCCACGATTAATATAGCGATCCTTGAACAGTGGTATAAACAAAAAGTAACTACAAATTTACATAATACTCAAATTGACCCAACCCAATTTAGCAGAGATTTTGTCGATCAATATTTTGAAGAACATAATTCATTAGATAAATGGACAGAAGAAACACTAGCGGAAGCCAAGGCATTTATTCACGAAAATCAAGATCTCGAAAAAGCTTAATCACTTTTCTGATTTTCAAAAAAATGAAGACTCATACCCCTTCGATGATTTGCTTAGCCATTAAAGTCGCCGACTTTCCTGAAGACAACGTACAACGTCAGTAACACCTGGTTCAGTCATGCTCGTCAACTTTGTACAATCAACATCATTATAAGTATTAACAGTAATTCTCTTACCATTATCACGAAATATAATTCCCGATCGATCATTCATTTCAACTGCAAAGTCTGCATCTATAAATGCAACAACCTCTGTTATTGAAGGAAAGCCACTTCTGTTAGCAATAGCGATAGCATAAGCCGAACGAACTTTATCAATCGAAATATCAAGAGATCGTTGCTGAACATCACTTTGAGACTGCACAGACATCTGAGGTAAAGCTACAACAGACACTATCGCTATAACCACAGCTATCATAGCGATTTCCACTGCAGACACGCCCACTTTCTTATTAACCATGATACCTCCTTGTTTTAAGAGATATCTACGTTATCGAAATGAGGAGAAATTAAGTTCAGGCAATAAATGCGACGATGATCACAGAAGCATATCAGATAGGCGCTTTTTTATTGATTAGAATACATCTAAAAACTGATTATCAAGTGTAGTGAAAATATTGAAACGATTTTCAGAAGAGGGATATAAGACTAGAATACTGAGGAGAGCAATCGATGCCCTCCCTCTTTGCATGTAAGAACAATTTTTACTTTTGAGTAGTTTTCAATGAATTTTGATCACTTGACCAGATCAATTTCAACCGACTTGCTGCATTAAAAAGAAAAACATCGTCAATAATTTCAGCTTGTCTATTCACAGTGTAGATTTGTGAAGATGAATTGGTTGCTGCATTGTAATCCAGACTAAAAAGCTGATGACCAGACTGTGCATGTGATGCACTCCAACCGCGCCAGACAACACTGAACTTATCTTTTTCAGCAGCAGAGATCTTTGGTTGTAGAAAAGAAAAACGTTCATCACTCGCCAATTGTTGAGCACCCTGCCAATCAGTTTTGAAAATATTCGCCCAGATGGTTTCGCGCTGACTGTTATTCCATTTAGAACTATCGTCATCACCAAAGTCAAAAGGTGTATCTTGTGACCAGGTAATCATAACCGTGCCACTGGAATCTATCGCTATACTTGGTTGTTTGTTGTTTTCATAACTACCATCAGCAGCACTTTGATGCACACTTGTCGTGGCTGACCATGTATCTGCCGCTATATCAAATTGGCTAACGTTAATTTTAGCATTTGCCGCCACGGAATTAATGAAACTCTCTACACCATCAATAATTGACCGACTAACAAGTGCATCATTTTGCTCCCAGACCACCCAAACAGAATTCGCATCATTTGTGGCAATTTCAAACTCCCCAACTTCACCTAATCCATCACTAATTAATGTTGGAGTAGCTTGCCAACCATCTGCATCAAACCAGTTTGCATAGAGATTTGTTTGTGTTCCGTCACATATAGTGGGAGTCGCAATACATAAATCCCCTTCACCATCCTGCTCTACATAAGTTGATTTTGCGGATTCATTGACACGAGACCAAACAGCAACACCGCTAACGTTATCAAGCATAACAACCTTCACGGAGCCTGCTGATGTTGAGCTATCACTCAACAATGCAGAGTCCGACCAAGCGCCTGCAGCCTTATCATACTCTGCTTGATAAACATGAGTGCTGTTCGAAAAATCAGAATTTCGAGCAATCCATAACAACTGGACGTTGCCATTTGCATCCAAACTCAAAGCAAGATCTTTCAATGCAGGTTTTTCAGTAACCGAAGAAAGAGAAAGCTTTTCGGCAGCTGTCCAAGTAGTATTCGATGTTGAATATTGAGCGGTATAAATATCGTACTCTTCGCCAGCATCTCCTACAGCTTCAGGGTCTGAGCTTTCTCTCACCTGGATCCAAGCAACTACTGCATTACCTGAAGTACTAGAGGACGAAGAAATGTGAGCATTTGGAAGAGAGGATACATTATCAGTGACTGTTATTTGTTCGTTATTTGAATCTTCAAGCGGTTTATTACCTTTCTGAGTTTTTTGCCAAAATCCCGTTTGAAGAGTCACAGATTCCAACCAGGAACCACGACTTGCAGAATAGACACGCGCTTTTACGTTTAGCCTGCTATAGATATCAACATGGATGTGCGTGTCGTGATCCCCATAGTCGGCCATTTTTGCATCAGTCCGATGTGTGAGATTACTACTGTCGTAAGCTTCGAACACATCAGGGTGTGGATCCATATCACGATTAGGTGAAATTGCCGCATCTTCAGCGTAAGGTATCGATGCATCATGAGCATCAGTCAGCGCTTGATCAATTCGAACTTGCTCCTCTGTCTCTTCCCAAATAAGGACGATATCACCTTTGTTATTTGAAGAAACTTTACTTGAGGTGATATTGCTACCCGAAAGAACCTCGCTTGGCGAGGACCAAGGATTATTGTCACCATCATTTTCTGAGCACGCTTGTAGCAAGCTCAAACTGGCGATACAGCAAATACTCAAAAAAATCTGTCTTTTCATGGAAACCCGCACTTGGTTATTTTTGGATTGATTCCTTGAGGCTGCTCTAGAATAGAAAGCCTCCTAGCAAAGTATCAAATTTCAAGCATCTGTACCAGCCTCTAATTCCCACAAAAATTAATCAACCTACACTGCCGACGCTACCACATTGCATACTAAATAGCCTGCTTAGCGAGTTACATGTTACGATTCAACTTTAGATGTTTGCTTTTCGATCTTAGTAAATAAAGAGCCGATAAAAACATCAATATTGGAAAAGTTGGATCAATCAACGCAGATCTACCACCTGCAGCACTACAACCAAACTTTGCATTCGGGTCTTTATTCAATGAATAAACTTCGACTTTGTGATCAGGTTTCACGTTAGGTTTCAATGCAGCGACACCGCCTAATATACGAACAACCCCATCAGCCTTACCATCAATATCATTTGGCCCACCATCTTGTATCGTAAGCATCAAACAATTCATAGCCGCAGATACGCCTTCACTATAAACATCTGCATTAACCCCAGGGCAAAGACCCTCTTCAGCCGCAGCAGAGCCAACCGCATTATTTTCATCAACTAAGAAGCGCTTCCATCCATCAACATCGTGAAAGAGGCGATACCTGGCATCATGACTAGTCGCGTCTTGTAAAGGGATAACCACGGTTGCCGATGCGCCAGCTACTGGTAATTTACGGATTTCAATACTATAGAGGTCCTCTCTATAGTTGTAAAACTCATCATCAATGGTAGATGGCTTACCTCTTATAACACCACTGCCAATCACAACATCATCAACCAATACAGAATTTCTACCTTGCGCGATTGCGATTCTACCAAGGGTTAATTTCAATCCGGTTTCTACTGACAAGAGTTTTCGAATATTTGAACCAAGATCGACTGGCAACAAATTCTCCGCACGTTTTCCTTCTAAATAATCAGGAATGGAGTTACCGTTCTTATCACTCAACCCCTCTTCCAAATCTGAAAGCCCATCGAGATCACTATCCATGTCTGCCAATAGTTCAGGCACCTCAGTTATGACTTTTACAAATGTAGAAACTTCACTCTGCCTAGAAGGCACACCGTCATCAATAATGACAACACGAACGACATACAAGCCATCTGACATTCCAGCTGGATTGAAGACAAACTGGTTGTCCGCATAGCCTTGGCTTGGTATCAAATTATTATCCGTACCACTCCAATCTATACTATGGGTATCTTCAACATTTCCATCAAAGATATCGAGGACTAATGTAACGTTACCACCCAACGGCGTAATAGCCATCACTTCGTGATCACTTTGGACAATACTAAGAGATGCAATAGGTGCAATATTATTTTCTGTAATTGTAATTTGCTGTCTATTATTAACGCCTAAAACAGCATTGACTGGATCAAACAAACTGATATCGATAAACTCATCTTCTTCGTCAAGATCATCACTATTCACTTTAAAAGTTCGATTAAACACAAGTCCTTCTTCTAAGCTAATCACTCCACCTTTCAAATCATGATCGCTCTCTAAATCAGCCGTGCCATTAACTGCATAAGAGACTTCAACAGGATAGTTAATCGCTGGACCATTAAGAACCATCGATACTGTAACGAACCGACCTTCACCGACAACCTGACGCGAAGCGATTTCTATTATTGGTACGATATTTATGACTTGTTCAACTGAACTTTCGTTACCCGACTTATCAACAGCAAACCACTCAATGATATTCTTCCCAGCGGTAAATAAACCATCAGATATAGTCACTGCTGGCGTTTCGCCATCAACCCCGTCAATAGCAATAGGCGCTATCAATTTAACATGCGTTATTGGCCCGACAGCATTTACGGTAACATCCTCAACTTCACCAAATGCAGGTGGAACACTATCCGTAGAGGGATCAGTGCCTTGCTCATACTCTTCTAAATTACTTAGACCATCACCATCACTATCGATGTCAGCATCTGACGCATCTAATGAATTTAAACCAAACGCTTTCTCATAAGTGTCAGGCATCCCATCGTTGTCATCATCTTCATCTGCGTTATTACCAATTTCATCGTTATCGGTATCCACTGATTCATTTTTATCTAACGGAAAGGCATCCAGCTCGTCTTTAATACCGTCGTTATCATCGTCTTCAT
>Ga0316204_10000836_pt1 | contig 98826 bp, 81 predicted proteins | sample 6monrhotite_MG_2_FD_205661 | JGI IMG/M metagenome (GOLD analysis project Ga0316204, IMG submission 205661) | Microbial mat bacterial communities from mineral coupon in-situ incubated in ocean water Damariscotta River, Maine, United States -... | ecosystem: Environmental > Aquatic > Marine >... | reverse complement strand
CCCCAATCCGGTTTTCTTTTTTAACTATTACATCATTAAACATTAAAGAATGGGTGTCACTACTTCGAATGCCTAACTTATTCTCTTTGGGTCCAATTTCGAAACCTTCCATTCCTTTTTCTACAATCAGGGCATTGATGCCTTTATGACCTTTTTCAATGTCTGTTTGGGCAATTACCAAATACACTTCAGCAGAGTTTCCATTGGTAATCCAGTTTTTGGTACCATTCAAAATATAGTGGTCGCCTTTATCAATTGCTGTGGTTTTTTGGGAAGTTGCATCGCTACCCGCTTCAGGCTCAGAAAGACAAAAAGCTCCAATAATTTCACCAGAAGCAAGTCTCGTTAGGTATTTTTCTTTTTGGTTTTCTGTTCCAAATGTTTCTAACCCCCAGCAAACTAGAGAATTGTTTACGGATACAATTACGGATGAAGATGCATCAATCTTTGATAGTTCTTCCATCACTAAAACATAAGATAGGGTGTCTAAGCCACTACCTCCATATTTAGAATCGACCATCATGCCTAAAAAGCCAAGTTCTCCCATTTTTTTCACCTGTTCAGTAGGAAACTTTTGAGCATCATCGCGTTCAATTATTCCTGGCAGCAATTCGTTTTGGGCGAAGTCTCTTGCAGCTTCTTGTATCATTAATTGCTCTTCTGAAAGGGTAAAGTCCATAATATTGAGAATAAGATAAAAATTCTACGCAAAGATATGGTTTGGGTAGGAATTCTTTAAGGATTTTAGATAAAATACAAGAATTATTAAATATGATAAAAAGTAGTGATCTCGTTGGGAGTTCTTTTTTTCAATCGCTATATTTAACTTATCTTGAAAATCAATTATGAAATCTCATTTATTTTCAAGAACTAACATATCTACAAAACCAACTGAATAATGGAAACTATAGTAATTATTGTTTTTCTGGCTGGATATCTGGCCATTACCTTAGAGCATAACTTAAAAATAGATAAACTTATTCCGGCATTGGCCATGATGGCTATTTTATGGGCTGTTATTGCATTGACTCATATGGATGTTTTTGAGGTTAATGCAGAACTAAAGAAGCTTGAACCAACCCATATAGATGAGATTCTACTCCATCATTTAGGAAAGACAGCTGAAATTCTGGTATTCCTTATAGGCGCTATGACTATAGTGGAGATCATAGATTATTTTGATGGTTTTACTGCGATTAAGAGTTATATTAAAACCAGAAGTAAGCGAAAATTATTGTGGATTTTTTCAATATTAGCTTTTATCCTTTCTGCTATTATTGATAACCTAACAGCTACTATTGTTCTAATTACAATTTTACAAAAAGTAATTAAAGATCGTGAAACCCGATTATGGTTTGCTGGTTTGATCATTATAAACGCAAATGCTGGTGGGGCATGGTCTCCTATTGGTGATGTTACCACTACAATGTTATGGATTGCTGGTAAGGTAGAGGCAGGTTCATTGGTCATGCGAGTTCTAGTTCCTTCAATTGTTTGTATGATAGTGCCAACAATTATTGCCAGTCGTTTTAAAGTTTTTAGCGGTGAGGTTGATATTGAGGAAAGTACTCAGGGTTCAAAGTCCCAATATGGTTCTATTATGTTATTCCTAGGTTTGGGAGCTATAGTTTTTGTGCCTTTTTTCAAGACGATAACACATTTACCTCCTTATGTAGGTATGATGCTATCTTTAGCTATTGTCGCAACTTTTGCCGAGATTTATAGTAATTCGAAATTTAGTATTAGTTCTGCTGTTGATGATGAGCATCACGAATCATCTCACCATAGTCCAGTGCATGCTTCTTTGACTAAAATCGAACTGCCAAGTATATTATTTTTCTTAGGTATTTTATTAGCTGTCGCTGCACTTGAATCTTTAGGAATTTTATTCAATTATGCTGAGAGTTTAAATACTGCCATACCTCAAACCGATATTGTTGTCATGTTATTGGGTATAGGTTCTGCAGTTATTGATAATGTACCTTTAGTTGCAGCGAGTATTGGAATGTTCTCTGAAACAGGTGATAATCCCTTATGGCATTTCATTGCTTATTCTGCTGGTACTGGGGGTAGTATGCTTATTATAGGTTCTGCTGCTGGTGTTGTTGCCATGGGTATGGAAAAAATTGATTTTTTCTGGTATTTAAAGAAAATTGCATGGTTGGCATTTGTAGGTTTCGTTGCTGGGGCAATCGTGTTCATTCTAATGCGTGATTTTATATTCTAGATATAATTTTCTACGGAAATCCCCGTTATAATGTCAATTAAAATTGGGGACCACTTATGATTTTATTTCAAGACCAGGTAGCTGCTGAAGATTTAGCAGAAACTATATCAGAAGAAAAGACGCTATCCGTAGTTGATTTAATCTTAAACGGAGGTGCAGCAAGCACCATTATTGTAGTTGTGCTTTTTGTGCTTCTATTCGTCGCGCTTTATATTTACTTTGAGAGAACCTTCGCGTTGAATTCCGCTTCTAAAATTGATAAAAACTTCATGAACCAAATACGGGATCATGTCATGGGTGGTAAATTGGAAGCTGCAAAACTATTATGTGCGCAAACTGACTCTCCAGTTGCTAGACTAACTGAGAAAGGAGTTTCTAGAATTGGGAAGCCTTTGGATGATATCAATACTGCAATTGAAAATGCAGGCACTCTTGAGGTTTATAAATTAGAGAAAAATGTAAATATTCTTGCAACAGTTGCGGGTGCTGCACCAATGATTGGTTTTTTAGGAACTGTGATTGGTATGATTTTGGCATTCCACCAAATGGCAAGTAGTGGAGGCCAAGCAGAAATGGGTTCTTTAGCATCAGGTATTTATACTGCAATGACCACTACGGTCGCAGGTTTAATAGTTGGTATTATTGCTTACATTGGATATAATCATTTGGTCAATAGAACAGACAAAATCGTTCACAAGATGGAAGCCAATGCTGTTGAGTTCTTAGATTTGTTGAACGAACCTATTTAGCCGATTAAGTATGAAATTGAAAGGAAGAAATAAGGTGAGTCCTGATTTTAGTATGTCTTCAATGACGGACATTGTGTTTTTGTTATTGGTGTTTTTCATGTTAACCTCAAACGCACCTAATGCATTAGATTTACTTCTGCCGAAAGCAAAAGGGAAATCGACCAATACTCAGAACGTGTCGGTCACGATTGATAAGAATCTGAAATACTACGTGAACAACGAGCAGATAAACGGAGAATACATTGAAATTGAACTAAGAAAAGCACTTGAAGGTCAAGAAAAACCTACCATTATTCTAAGAGCAGAAGAAAGCGTAGCCATTAAAGAGGCAGTAAACGTTATGGACATTGCCAATAGGAATAACTATAAGGTAATATTGGCTGTGCGACCTAAATAATGTCGTTTTTAGATACGAGACACAAGAAAAAATCATTTACACTTACAACCCTACTGTTAAGTGTACTTCTACTTTTGCTTTTTTATATAGGATTAACTTATTTAGACCCGCCAGAAGAGAGCGGTATTGCTGTTAACTTTGGTACTATGGAGTTTGGTAGTGGCAAAGTACAACCAAAACAAAAAATCAAATCTGAGCCATTAGATATTCCGAAACCACCAGAAGAGCCTGAACAGGTTCAAGAAGAGGTGAAAGAAGTTTTAGAAGAAAAAGTTACCGAAGAAGAAGTAGTAAAAGAACAACCGACTGAAAAGGTGCTTACCCAAGAGAGCGAAGAGTCAATAAAAATCAAACAACAAGAAGAAGCCAAACGTAAAGCAGATGCTGTCGCAGCTAAGGCTAAAGGAGAAGCGGAAAGAAAAGCCCAAGAAAAACGCGACGCTGAAGAGCGTTTGAAACAAGAGCAGGAAGCTAAAAAGAAAAAATTAGATGCCATGATGGGCGGTATCGGTAAATCAGATGGTACCGAATCTGGCAGTGAAGGTGATGATAACAAGTCAGGAGATAAAGGTCGGTCAGATGGTGATCCGTATGCTCCTTCATATTATGGTACACCAGGTAGTGGAAATGGTGCAGGAGGTTATGGCCTTAATGGGAGGTCTTTGGCCAAGAAAGGTAAAAAAGTGCAACAAGAATGTAACCAAGATGGTACTGTGGTAGTGGAAATCTTGGTGGATAAAGATGGTAAGGTGATAAAAGCCACGCCCGGGGTTAGAGGAACAACAAACACAGCCGAATGCTTGCTCGAACCTGCTCGCAAAACGGCCTTGACATATCGATGGAATTCAGATTCAAAAGCACGTCCCCAACAGACAGGTTTTATTGTTGTGAATTTTAAATTAGGACAATAGTGACCTATAAAGAAACGCTGAATTGGATGTTTACCCAACTTCCAATGTACCAACAAAAGGGAAGTTCTGCCCTCAAAAACAAGTTGGATAATATCGAGAACTTCGCTCTTCAACTGGGTAATCCTGAAAAAAAATTTAAAAGTATTCATGTAGCTGGAACGAATGGAAAAGGTTCAAGTTGTCACATGCTTGCCTCAATTTTGCAAGAGGCCGGGTACAACACAGGGCTATATACGTCACCCCATTTAAAAGATTTTCGAGAGCGTATAAAAATCAATGGTAAAAAGGTAAACAAAGAATTTGTAAAAGATTTTATTGGAACACATCGTCCTTTTTTTGAATATAATCACCTTTCTTTTTTTGAAATGACCGTAGGTATGGCATTTGATTTTTTTGCCAAAGAGAAAGTTGATATTGCAATAATTGAAGTTGGACTAGGGGGGCGTTTAGATTCTACAAACATTATAGCCCCTGAAGTTTCTTTAATTACAAATATTGGTCTTGACCATACTGAAATTTTAGGAAATACTCTTGAAAAAATAGCGATGGAAAAAGCAGGAATTATAAAACGAAACACTCCTGTGGTCATAAGTGAGAAGCAGCTTGAAACTGAAATGATTTTCAAATTGATTGCCAATCAACGTAAGTCAAATATTATTTTTTCAGACGAAAAGGAATACGAAAATCATGAAACCGATTTGTTGGGTGGTTATCAAAGACATAATATAAAAGGAGTTTTAGCAACTTTAGAACAATTGAAAGAATTTAAAATAGACCCAGAACATATAAGAAAAGGTCTTTTAGCTGTTGTTTCTAATACAGGCCTTTTAGGAAGATGGCAAGTATTGGCTCAGAAACCAACGATAATATGTGATACAGCACATAATAAAGAAGGGTTAAAGTTGGTGCTGAAACAGATTTTAAAGCAAAAATTTGAAGAATTACATTTGGTACTTGGTTTTGTTAATGATAAGAACTTAAGTGATATTTTACCTTTGTTTCCTCAAAATGCAAGTTACTATTTCGTAAAACCAAATGTACCTAGAGGATTGGATGCAAAAAAATTGAAGGCTTTGGCTGAAGGTTTTAAGTTGAAGGGAGAAGTATACAGTTCGGTAAAGAAAGGCTTAGAGAAGGCAAAGACACAAGCCAAAAATAGAGACTTTATTTATGTTGGCGGTAGTACGTTTGTAGTTGCAGAAGTAGTTTGATTTTTTTCTGTTATTTTCTTTTAGGTAAAGAAAAAATGGTGCTATATTTGCACTCCTTATTTGAGAAATCAAATTTGGGCGCTTAGCTCAGTTGGTTCAGAGCACCTCGTTTACACCGAGGGGGTCGGGGGTTCGAATCCCTCAGCGCCCACATCAATTAAAATCCCGATGGAACTTCCATTGGGATTTTTTCGTTTTCAGAGTATTTCTTCCAGTAAATTCTTATCGGGTAAAACCTTAAAATGATGATATGTTGGTAACTAGTAGTCATCAATCAAAATCATCATCAAAATGAAAACGTTAATCAAGAGTATTGTATTCAAGTATTTAAGAGAACCTGAAAAAGTGGAATTTAAATCTTCCAATGAAAAATATAAGAAATCAGGACTTACCCATGAACGAGCTTTTGAAATAAGGCAAAGAATTCAAGTAGCTTTTGAACAAGATAAAATTTATCGCGATAATGAAATTGGGTTACTAGAATTGGCTAATCATATTAATCAAGATCGCTATAAAGTATCTGAGGTAATTAATAAGTACTACTCACAAAATTTTTATTCCCTATTGAATCGTTATCGAATTGAAGAGGCTAAAGAATTGTTATTGAACAATCCTTTTTTAAGTGTAAAAGCGATAATGTACGAAGTTGGCTTCAATAGCAAGAACAGCTTTTACAATGCTTTTAAGAGAGATACGGGTCTTAGTCCCAACGATTTCAGATCTATAGACACCTTCCAAACGCAGACGGCGATTTAGTTCCACTTAATTAATTTAAGTCAACAAGAGATAGTAGGCAGAACATCAGCTTTTAAAAACAAGATTATCATGGTTAAGTTCTCTTAGAATCAACAAAAGGCTTCATTGACTTTAAACTCCCATTTTTTTTCAGCTTAATTAATTGTCTCACTTTAATCACAATATTATTTATTTGATTCAAGTGAGTTTTTTGTGTTTTAACTTCATTAATTGGTTAATAAGTATAAAAATGAGCATGTCTTTGTGATTGGTTTATTAATGAAAGTTGTTAAAAAAAGTCCTAGCCGATGGGCAAGTTTATTTTTAAAGTACTCGCCGTTTTAAAAGTACCTCTATGAAAGGTTCTATAAGTTGTTTTGTTAATGCAATTGTAAAGGTGAGGCGGTGAGAGGCCTTACTTCTTAAAAAACACAAGATTCCATTTAAGTTTTGTTTTACTTCTAGGAAGTTATTTGAATTAGCTATCAAAAAAAACCTTCTTCCGCCCGCCTTTCTCAATTGCGCTAACTCATGTAATTACTAACAAAACTTTAACTCTATGAAAGTAAAGAAACTGTTCGGGGCAATTGTGACGATGCTATGTTTGGCAGCGACAACATACGCCCAAGAAAAGACGATTACCGGAACGGTAACCGACCAAACGGGTGTTCCGCTGCCCGGGGTGAACATTGTTGTAGAAGGTACATCAAATGGAACCCAAACTGATTTCGACGGAAATTATGCCATAAATGCAAGCTCTGGTCAAACATTGTTATTTACTTACATTGGTCAAAAGGCCGAGCGACGACTCATTGAAGCGACTAGTACTATCAATTTACAAATGCAAGAAGATGCACAGGCACTTGAAGAAGTTATTGTGACAGCTTTGGGTATTAAACGTGAAAAACAAGCATTAGGATATGCGGTTGCTGAAGTTGGATCTGAAGAATTGGAGGAAAGAGCTGAAGGTGACATTGGTAGAATCTTAACTGGTAAGGCATCTGGGGTAAATATTACCCAACAGAGTGGTTTGTCTGGTTCGGGTACTAATATTGTTATTAGGGGTTTTAATTCTTTTAGCCAAAGTAACCAGCCTTTGTTTATTGTTGATGGAGTGCCGTTCAATGCAGATACGAATGCATCAGGTAGGCAAGGTTCTCGACAAGATTTTATTAATGGTAATAACGGATCAAGTAGATTTTTAGACTTAGATCCAAACAGTATAGAAAGTGTAAACGTGCTGAAAGGTTTGGCAGCATCTACGCTCTACGGTTCTTTGGGTAGAAACGGTGTAATCTTAATAACCACAAAAGCAGGTGCTGGTGGGGCTGGAACCAAAAAGACAGAGATTTCAGTAACGTCTTCCTTCTTTTTTAATGAAATAGCTTCAACACCTGATTATCAAAACCAGTACGGTAATGGATTTGATCAGGCTTTTGGATGGTTTTTTAGTAACTGGGGCCCAAGTTTTGATAGAGGCGGTGTTTCTGGTTGGGGTAACAGTACGTCTTTTGATGATGCAGGTACGTTGCCACACCCATATTCAACCGCCTCTTTTTCTGCTGCTTTCCCAGAGTTTCAAGGAGCGAGATATAACTGGCAGCCATATGATAATTTTGGAAACTTCTTTAGAACTGGTACCGTAACAAATACTTCTATAAATGTAGCCGGGGCTTCTGAAGATGGTAAGGTCAGTTACAATGCCAATTACGGTTATTTAAAAGATATCGGGTTTACCCCAGGGAATAGTTTGAATAGAAACAATTTTGGTATTGGTGGTCGTGCTCAGTTGAGTAATAAATTTACAATGAGTGGGGCCTTAAATTATGCACGTACAAAGTTTATTTCACCTCCAGTGGCCTTGAGTCAAGGTAATGGGGCAACCGGTGGCGGTTCTTCTGTTTTTGGTGATTTGTTCTTTACACCAAGATCGGTTGATGTTGCTGGATTGCCTTTTCAAAACCCACTAGACGGAAGTAGTGTTTATTACCGACAAAATAACTCTATACAACACCCTTTATGGACGATAAACAATTCTGGCACTCAGCAAGAGACAAATAGGGTATTTGGTAATATGGGGCTGCAATATGATATCTCAGATAACTTGAACCTTATTTATAGGTTGGGTATTGATAATTATAGTGAGAACAATTTAAATTATCAGAATAGAGGTGGTGTCAATAGTAATAGTAATGATATACGTGTTCAAAGTGGTATTTATGAAACTTGGAACAATACGAATACTATTTGGGACCACAACATAGCAATTAATGGAGATTATGATATTACGGAAAAAGTAGGAACTACATTCAACTTAGGTTTTAATGGAAGGCGTGAAGTATTCGCTCAAAGTGGTGTTTCGAGTGATGGCCAACAGGTTTTTGGAGTATTACAACACTTCAATTTTTTAAATCAAAATGAGATTCAAGGTAGTTTTCAACGAAATGTAATTGGTCTTTATGGTCAGATAGAATTTGATTATGACAATATTTTCTTCTTGACTTTGGCAGGCAGAAATGATTGGGTGTCAAACTTGGCCAAGGATAACAGAGCTTTATTTTATCCAAGTGCAAGTTTATCGTTTGTTCCCACAACTGCCTTTGAAGATTTAAAAGGTGATGCCCTGGGGTATCTCAAGTTTAGAGCTGGTTACGGAACTTCTGCTGGTTTTCCTGATCAAAACTCAGATTCTTATCCTGTAGCAAATCGCTTGTCTTTAGACACACAAGATTTTCAAGATAATACGGGTACAAATATTGTATCAAATTCTACAGGGTTGACCTTGGGTAATCCCAATCTAAAACCAGAACAAGTTTCAGAGATTGAAATTGGTTTAGAATCTAGATGGTGGGATAATAGGATTTCGCTTGATATTTCTCTTTTTCAAAGAACAACAACGGATTTGATTGTTACCCAACCTTTAGATCCTTCATCAGGGTTCTTCAGAACCAATACCAATGTGGGTGAAATTAGGGGAGAAGGTATTGAACTTGATTTAGGTTTAAATCTGATTAGAAGCGAGAGCGACGGATTTAACTGGAATACCAACATCAACTTTACGGCAAACGAAACTGAAGTTACAGATTTAGGAAATGATACAGATTTAATTGTTTATTCAGGATTTGGAAACTTAGGTAATGCAGCAATACAAGGAGAGCCTTTAGGGGTTATTTATGGTAGTCGTGTGGCAAGAGATGGTAGTGGAAACTTGGTTGTAAACGCTGCGGGTGATTATGTACAAGATTCACAAGATGGAATTATCGGAGATCCAAATCCCGATTTTGTGACCAATATGATAAACTCTTTTTCGTATAAGAATTTTAGTTTAGGTTTTCAGATGAATTACACCCATGGTGGTGACATTTATTCAAGTACCATTTCCACATTGCTCGGTAGAGGATTGATTACCGAAACTTTGGATAGGGAAAACACTTTTATTTTACCAGGGGTTCAACAGAGTGATGGACGAGTAAATGATGTACAAATCAACAACTCAGATTATTTCTTTAGTAACGTATTGTTCGGTCCAAGTGAACTTCAAGTTTATGATGCCTCTGTAATTCGATTGCAAGAAGTATCAGTTGCTTATTCTTTACCCAAAAAGTTTTTAGATAAAACACCATTTGGTTCCTTGTCTTTTACGGTATCTGGTCAAAATTTATGGTATGATGCCATTAATACACCTGATGGGGCAAATTTTGACCCTAATGTATCAGGTACAGGTGTCGGCAATGGTTTCGGTTTTGATTTTCTTAACGGACCTAGCTCAAAGAGATATGGTTTAAGTGTAAAAGCCACATTCTAATATGAAAATAATTGAAAGAAAAATGAATAAAGTATATACATACATAAAACTGGTTTTATGTTCAGCTTTCTTAGTTGCAGCATCATGTGAGACCAATGAACTGGATTTAACAGAAGATCCAAACTTTTTGACCCCATCACAAGCGAGTCCTGATTTCTTTTTGAATTCTATTCAAGAAGATTTTGCAAGGCATCTTGAAGGTGATGCAACTGGCGACCCACAGGATAATTTTCAGACTGGCGGTAATGTCAATGGAGATGGCTTATCAATCTTGGGGCAAGAATTGACACGTTTGATGCCTTTTGGTAGTCGAGATTATCAAGGTGGATATCAAGATATAGATACTGATGATGAATGGGATAATGCTTATCGAGGTATATTGTTTGATATTAGAAATATGGCTCCATTGGCTCAAGAAGCTGGTTTGACCAGACATTTGGGTATTGCCCAATTTGTTGAAGCTTATGTTATTGTTTCAATGGTTGATTTCTATGGAGATATTCCATACACTGAGGCTGCTAGAGCTCCAGAAATTTTAAATCCAATTTTAGATTCAGGAGCATCTGTTTATGATGCTGCACTTACACTTTTAGATGCAGCAATTGTGAATTTTACCAATAACACTTCTGCTAACCCATCAACCGATTTTTTCTACAATAATGATTATTCTAAATGGGTGAAAGCGACTAATACATTAAAACTAAAAATCTATTTGCAAAGAAGATTGGTAGATAGTGGTGCCGCAACAAGTTTTAATGCTATTGTTGCTTCTGGTAATTATATTCAAGATACTGCCGATGATTTAGATTGGACTTGGACAGCTACAAGCGCCTCACAACCAGATACACGTCACCCTAGATATGGTCTGAACTATGCTTCTGCAGGTGCAGGCGACTATATTTCTAACTGGATGGCTAATCAAATGCAAGTTGGTGACGATCCAAGAATTAGATATTATTATTACCGACAGGTCACGGAAGCTCCAGGCCAAGAGGCCGCTCCTGATGAGGAGTTGTTAACATGTTCATTGCAGACGCCACCACCACATTATGTGTCTGGCGGGTTTACATTCTGTGCTTTGCCGAATGGATATTGGGGTCGTGATCATGGTGATGATGAAGGTGGCCCACCAGATGGTTTATTAAAAACAGCACATGGGGTTTACCCAACAGGTGGCAGGTTTGATGATGACAGTTTTGAAGCGATTGCCCAAAACGCCAACGTTAATTCTTTTGGAGCTGGTGGTTTTGGAATTACACCGATATTGGACGCCTTTATGGTTGATTTCTGGATTGCTGAAATGGCGATGGCAAGTGGTAATTTAGCTGGTGCAGCTTCTGCTTTAGAAAGTGCTATGAATAAGCAAATTGCTAAAGTACAGTCATTTGCGGTCAATGATACTGGCGGAGATCTTTCTTTTGAACCCACGACTACCGATGTTACCAACTTTGTGAACGACGTAGTGGCAAATTTTAATGCTGCCGCAAGTGATGCTAAATGGGATATACTTGGTGAACAACATTTTGTTGGCCATTATGGCAATGGTATTGAAACGTATAATTTTTATAGAAGAACAGGTTTTCCTACTACACTGCAACCAAATAGGGAGCCAAGCCCTGGAGCTTTCATTAGGTCAATGTACTACCCTAATCAGGCGGTAACATCCAATCCGAACATTACTCAAAAAGCTGATCAAACGACTCAGGTATTTTGGGATACAAATCCGGCAGGGTCATTTCCTGTAGCTAACTAATTTAAAATTCAGATAAATGAAAAAAGTAAAAAACTATTTGATGCTGGCTATAGGGATTCTAGTGATTTCTTGTAGTTCAGATGATAAATTAATCGATACAGTAAGTGAAACTATAGATAGAGGTTTGGTACTACGAACAGTAAGCACAATCAGTTCAAGCTATAACATTTTTGATACCGCTTCGGAATGGGGTGTAACTCTTGAAGCTCAAGATAAAGAGGATGGTAATTTGTTGTCAGAAGTAAGAGTGTACATATCATTTAAAGATAATACCACTATCGGCGGTGATTTGAGTACCAGCGAGATTGCCTTGCAAACCATACCTTTTTCAGCATTCACTAACGGACCTTTTGGGTTTCCAAGAACCGATTTGATATTGAGTTTTGCTGATGCTTTAGCGGCAACAGGTATTGCTTTTGCAGATGTAGAAGGTGGAGATACTTTCAACTTTAGATTGGAGGCAGAGTTGACTGACGGAAGAGTTTTTACAAATAATGCCAATGGCACCGTTTTAGGAGGTTCGTTCTTTAGCTCACCATTCGCCTATGTCTCCACAGTGGTATGTCCGCCGACGAAGCCTACTGCTGGAACATGGACCATTGATTTTCAAGATTCTTTTGGAGATGGATGGAATGATGCAGCATTAGTAATAACTATTGATGATGTAGCCACAACTTATACCTTAAATGATGGAGCGGTAGGCTCAGCTACTTTTGAGGTTGGTGCAGATGCTGAAACTATTTCAATCGTATTTACATCAGGCGCTTTTGATGAAGAAATATCGGGTCAGGTAACTTCAGCAAACGGAAATGTTGTTGTTGATATAAGTCCAAATCCGGCTGCGGACTCAGAACTTTTAGATTACTGCCTAAATAATTTGTAATCTTTTTTTCAATTTAAGTGATTGGTTTAGGGGTGGCTTTTTGGTCACCTCTTTTTTATTTCCACAAATTGTAAATAGTCAGAGTTTTTTGCGATTACTAAATATTCTTTATTTCCTATTTTGATTTTTGCCATGTCTTTGACGTCGCCTGGGGCATAAAAACCACTTTTTATAGAAGTTGTAGGACTAAAACCTCCTTTTCCATCTCCCTTTAGTAATATACCGTTACTGGCATCATTACGAGGAGTTTCGACTTCTGAGCTATATAGGTTGCCAACGACAAGAGCATCAAGGTTACTATCCCCATCAAAATCATCAATTTCAATTTGATTAATAGATGATAATTGCGCTAAAATAGGCAGTTTGTGAAAAATGAACTTTCCATCTTTATTTTCTAGATAAACACTTGCAAATGATTTTACTTGGTAGTGCAGAGATTTTTCAAGTTCATCTTCGGTGTATACATCATTTAGAGTAGCATTAGAGAAAGATTCGTAATCTTTAAATTTTTCTTTAATGCCGGGCATTTGTTGTGATGTACATTCTCTTCCCCTCACAGGAAATTGTTCACCTTCATTATAATAACTTAATACGATATCATTGGTGCTGTTGTTGTCAAAATCATTAAAGTAAATATCAAAGGTTTCTTTTTCATTGGCTTTATACTTGTAGTTTAATCCTAGATTACCAATTATATAATCCGTATCTCCGTCAGAATCAAAGTCGTCACCTTTAATGCTAAACCACCAACCTCTTGAATCGGCGGTTCCTATTTCTTTCGAAATATTCTTAAAATACCCTCCGTCATTTTTTAAAATGGTTATTGGCATCCATTCTCCTGTGAGTATTAAATCTGTCCAACCATCATTGTCGAAATCTGTCCAAAGTGCATCGGTAACCATTCCTATTTTCTCTAGAAAAGGGGCAATCTTTTGGGTGGCATCAACAAATTTTACCTCTCCGCTTGTACTAACATTTTCTAAAATATAACTGTTAGCTGGGGATGGGTAATTACCGGGAATCAACCTTCCTCCAACGAATAAATCCATATCACCATCTTTATCAAAATCATGGCTATGAACTCTAGAGCTACTAGTAATCATTTTTGGCAATGCATTTATAGACTTCATAAACATGCCTTTGCCATTATTGATATATAGCCTGTCTTGTAATGCACTAGCATCTGGTGTAAACTCATTGCCGCCACTGGCAATGTAGATATCGTTGTCACCATCATTGTCAGCATCAAAAATATGGATGCCCATATCTTCTGAAGATATATCGGTATCAAACGCTGCTATTTCTGCCTTGTCGAATCCCTTTTTGGTTTGAAAATATACCGCAGTTGAATTTAATGATGAGCCTCCAATAACTAAATCATCGGTATGGTCACCATTAAGATCTGCAACGGCTATATTGGGTCCAAACCTAGATGTAGCGTGTGGTAGCAGTATTTCTTTGGCAAAATCGTTGTAAATATTTTCTATTTGCCTATGATTTGCAATAATTGATTTATCCTTTTCGGTTTCAAAAATCTTTTCAGATACTATTTTAGCCTGATTTAGATTATCATATGCATCTGAGTAAGCGATAGTAGTTGAACTATTTGCTTTAATATCATTTAAAATTTCAACTTTTCCATCGGGCCATACCACTTTTACAGAATCGATTTGTGTTGTCTTTCCCAATCCGAAATGTATTTTTGGAGCTACTGATGACTGAAACCCTCGGGTCATTGTCAATTCTTGGTATTGTTGTAAACCATCTGTATATAATGTGGTTTTTGTTCCAATACCAAGCGGATTTGAGGTAGTTCCTTTAAATTCAATAGTCAAATGGTTATTGATGTCTGAGCTTTTGTTCTCAAAAACTGAAGCAAAATCATCAATGTTATTGGTTATTATTTCTAAATCTCCGTCATTATCGAGATCGACATAAATACTACCATTGGAAAAACCTTCATGTTCAATGCCCCATGCTACATTCATGCGACTAAAAGTGAGGTCTTTGTTATTTTTAAAGGCGTAGTTATCAATTTTTTCAGATGGAATGGCTAATGATTTTTGCAGCGTACTGTCTTGCGGAAATCCTTTCTTCTCAATTTCTTTGAAGAAGTCACGGTTATTAATTTCTCGTCTTGTACCATTCGAAATAAAAATATCTTTCCAGCCATCATTATCTAAATCTGCAATCAAAGGTCCCCAGCTCCAATCTGTAGAAGACACTCCTGCAATTCTTGATACATTACTAAAATCAGGCAAAGAATCTAGTAAGTTGCCATTGTTCATTTGTAGGCTATTCTGCATGTATTGGTAATTGAATCCAGCATTGACCGTACTCCAAAATAAATCAGGATTCATACTTGCCATATTGGCCTTTGCACGGCGATTAATTTGCGCTGTCATATCAACTTGAAGAATATCCAATAAATTATCATTGTTGAAATCTGCAATATCTACTCCCATTCCATAAAAAGAGGTGTTCTTCATAGCTAAAAGAGAAACTTCTGAAAAAGTGCCATCTTGATTATTGGAAAAGTAATAGTCTGGAGTGCTAAAATCATTTGAAACATAAAGATCTGGCCATCCATCTTGATTTAAATCACCAACGGTCGCACTAAGTGATAATCCAAAGGTTTTCAATCCCGATTCTTCTGTCACATCGGTAAATGTTATTTGTCCTGAGCTTGCCGCAGGACCATCATTTCTAAACAAACGATCTGTTTCTAAGGGTTTAGGGTAGTTTTTTTTGAAGGCATAAAAATAGTTTGGTGCATCGAATGGGGTAGGAGGATAATTAGCCACATAAAGATCTAAATCTCCATCAAGGTCATAATCAAAGAAAGTAGATTGAACACTATTGCTTGGATCTGCGATATTATATTTTTTCGCCTGTTCAGAAAACGTATTATCGCCATTATTGATAAATAATTGGTTTTCTTTTGGCCCGAATTTTCCGCCGACAGAGACATAAATATCTAAAAAGCCATCATGGTTGACATCACTCATGGTCGTACCGGTATACCAGCGAGAATCACCAGCTACTCCAGCGGTATCAGAAATATCTTCGAACTTTAAGTTGCCTTTATTTAGATAAAGTTTATTGGGCATCATATTGCCCGTAAAATAAAGATCTATAAGGCCGTCGTTATTAATGTCACCAGCAGAAACCCCACCCCCCATATAAATGTAGGCGTAGGTAAAATAATTTAACGAGTCATTTTCGGTAAGAATATTAGAAAAACCTATTCCGGTTTCGCTCTGATTGAGTTTGTTGAAAATAATGTCTTCTGAACTGATTTTTTGTTCTGAACTGTTTTTACAAGCAATAAGAAAAATAAGAGTAAAAACAACTAATAGGGTTTTGTAAAATATCAATTTCATGCTACGGTTTTGCAAATACTAATTTAACGCAACGAAAAGTGATAAACAAAAAACAGGGCACTTATGAGATGCCCTGTCCGTTGCAGCTAAACTTAAACTAATAAAACTCAACTAAACTTAATTCTTAATATCCTGGGTTTTGACTTAAAGCACCACCACTTAAACCAATAGCATCAACAGGTATTGGTATTAAATCATAAGTACTTGTATAACCCCCTACTTTAGGGCCAAAATTGGTAATGGTACGTGTTTCGTTAGCATAATACTCAGGCAATACTGTGGTAGTAACACCCCATCTTCTTAAATCAAAAGTACGATGACCTTCCATGCCTAATTCAACACGACGCTCAAAACGCACGGCATCTCTAGCAAATGTAGCATCAGGGAATGAAGCATAGGTACCTACTTGATAGTTAGCTGCTGGCCCACTGCCATCTACAGCTTGCACTACAGAAGTGTTTGCAGCACGATCCCTAACTTGATTTACATAAGTTAATGCAGTTGCTAAATCACCTGTCTCAACAGCTGCTTCAGCAGCCATTAAAAGTACATCAGCATAACGCATAATATTATAGTTAAGACCAGAATGTTCTTGACCCCAAGCACCGGAACCTCTACTGGTACCGACTTCACTAGCTTGATAAACGTTCTTTTTAGGAAGGTATGGACCTGAGATATCACTAAAACCAGCTCTTATCCATTCTTTTCCAACATGCTCACCAAAACCATTATAGTCTATACCTCTTCTACCAACTGTATAATCCAATCTAGGATCTACTGGAGTAGCAGTATCTACCGCAAAAGCTTCATCGCTATTGATGCCATAATCGTTTGCAAAATCATCATCATTGTAAGCATCAAATAATGGTAATCCATTAGCGTCAACTCTAAAGGCATTAGCTAGATCAATCGTAGGCTGATAAAATCCACAGCATGATCCGAATGGGCCACCACCAGGGAAATTTAAAGTACCAGCTACATTACCATTAAAGGATTGCCCTGAATCGGCAGCAAATTGAATTGCAAAAACTGATTCTGAACTATTTTCACCGGCAGCATTGAAGTTGTCTAAGAATTCTGCGTTCAATGCAAATTCTCCACTGTTAATTACAGCTGTCAATTCAGTTAATGCATTAGCCCAGTCTGATTGGTATAAATGAGTTTTGCCCAAATAGGCTCTTGCCACCATTATTGTTGGTCTTCCAGGATCTGATTGCGTAGCAGGCAGATTCTCAGCAGCAAATTGAAAATCTGCTTCAATTTGATCCCAAGCTGGACCAGAATTAGGTTGATTGAATTCTTGAGCAATGTAGTTTTCAACAGATATTACAGATACGTTACCAAAGATTTTGGTAAGTTCAAAATAGTAATGACCTCTTAAAAAGCGAGCTTCACCAGTCTGTCCAGTAATTGCAGCAACCTCAGAGGGTATTAGCGTAGACTGATCTATCCCTTCAATTACCGCAAGAACAGCATTTGCTCTATTGACACCAGCATATAATGCTCCAAATTTAGCTCTGAAATAGCCGTTTGAAGTTTGAATATCATTGGTTTCAATTTGTAATAGTTCACCTTGGTCACCATCAGTACTTCCTTTGTGAGCATCATCTGACATCACATCAAGCCACCAGTTGTCGCCGCCTCTACCGAAACCATTTCCACTAAGGTTGTTTCGATCTCCATCTAAAAGGGAATAGGCTCCTGTTAGTAATAAGTCAACTCCTGCCGTATTGGCTAAAGTTTCGTCACTCAATGCCCCTACTGCGGGCGTTGTTGAAAAGTCGTCACCACAAGAAGCTGCGGCAAAAACTGCTAGAATACAATAAATAAATTTCTTTTTCATTTTTTTACATTTTTAAATTAACTCCCAAAAGAAAAATTTGAGATAAAGGAAAGTTGTTTTGATCTACACCCAAAGTCAATGCAGAATTTGCACCACTATTTGGTTGTATTTCAGGATCAATACCATCATATCCAGTAATTGTGAACAAGTTACTTGCATTTACGTAAAAACGCAAACTTGATACGCCCAACTTATCCGTAATACGTTCTGGCATAGTATAACCAATAACGATGTTCTTTAGTCTTACAAAAGAGCCATCTTCTACTAAGAATGAATTAGGGGCAGTTTCATTGTTTTGAAGGGTGAAGCTTAACGCTGGTTGAGAACCATTAGGGTTTGTGGTTGCATTAAAAGCATCTAATACCCTTGCATTTCTATTCCCGTTCGGGAATGTTGCAAAATCAGTAAAGATTTTATCATAATTGTAAATATCATTTCCGAAGGTTCCAGCGAAAAATGCGCTAAAATCCCAATTCTTATAATTTACATTGAGATTTAAACCAGCAGTTACATCAGGTGTTGGGTTACCAATAAAATCTCTATCATCATCATTAATTACTCCATCACCATTTAAATCTTTGTATCGTAAGCGACCTACACCAGCAGCATTATCTGCAAAACCTTGGTCTGGCCCCGCGGCTACCTCAGCTTCACTTCGATAAATTCCATCAGCAACTCTACCAAAGAAAGAAGATATAGGTTGTCCAACTTCCGTTCTTGTGATACCACCACCTCTAAAGCCAGTATTACCTAATAATGGAGTATCATTGATTAAAGCAGTAACCTCATTCTTAACCGTAGATACGTTTAAATCTATTCCATAAGAGAAATCAGCACTTGTCTGTTGTTGAAAAGATATATTTAAATCAATACCAGAGTTTTCTACAGATCCTGAATTTACATAAGGGGGAGTGGCATCGATTGCGGTATCACTAATAATATTAGCATTCTGTACAATCAAATCTTCTGTCTTAAGTTGGTAATATTCTAATGAAATTGATAGTGCATCATCAAAAAGACCCAATTCAGCACCAATGTTCAAAGTCTCACTAGTTTCCCATTTTAAGTCTGGGTTACCTACGGCACTCAATAAAGCACCAGTTCGTACACTAGACCCCCCATCAAATACATAATCGGCAATTTGATTATTCAAATTTGAAATGTTAAGAGCAGGATTACTTACAGGTAATTCTTGATTACCCAAAGCACCCCAAGAAGCTTTCAATTTTAATCGATTTACAATACCATCTTGTGGAAAGAAATCTTCATTACTGGTTACCCAACCAGCGCTAAATGCTGGGAATATACCACTTTGATTATCTCCTAAAAACCTTGAAGAACGATCACGTCGTACTGTAGCACTTGCCAAATATTTATTGGCAAAAGCATAGTTTACCGATCCAAATACTGAAGAAAGTGTATTTTCAAAATCAAAAGTATTACCTGGATCAACTATCGCTGCGCCAGAGGCATTTGATAATAGATAGAAATCTGGTGTTTCAAATAGAAAACCAGTAGCAGATACCTGAAGGCTTTTACCAGTGCTTGAATTAGCTTCTAAACCAACCAATGCATTAATAGAATGATCACCGAAAGATTTAGTATAATTTAAGGTATTCGTCCAAACCCAATTATAGATTTGTTGGTTACGCTCCGTTAACGTATTCGTACCTCTTGGTTCTGGTGATTCAGGATCACGAGCTACAAAATTTCGATTGTTAAAATAACTAATGTCACCACCGATAGTGGTTTTGGCTGTAAGCCCATCAGCAATGTTAAGGCTGGCATAAATATCACCAATAATTCTAGTTTGTTTTAAGAAATCATCAGCATTTCTGCTCAAAATTGCTCTTGGATTTTCTGAATTTGATAGGCCATTTGAGTTAGCATAACCACCAGCAAATCTGCCCTGGTCATCAAAAACTGGTACTAAAGGACTTGATCTGAATGCAAATTGAATTGAGTTATCTGCATTACCCTTATTATTAGTGAAAGAAGCATTTAAATGCTCTCCAATAGTTATTCTTTCACCAATTTTAAATTCAGAATTCAAACGAACCTGCGCTCTTTTAAACCCAATATCAGATAGTATACCTTGACGATTTAAGTAGCCAATGGTTGCAGAGTATTTAGAAGTCTCGTTACCGTTAGAGAATTGAGCAGTAATATTTTGTGTAGGAGCCGATCTGAATATTTCATCTAACCAGTTTGTTCCACCTGGTTGTACAGGAGCATTAACTGCTTCGCCAGTACCAAGTAGGGAAACTCCTAATAGTTGAGAAGGAACCTGAGGTGAGCCTCCTGTAGGAAAATATTGAGGATGGGTAATTGCAGCTGGATCTGAACCAGTACGAATGGCATCATTGGTTAAACTCTCAAAGAAAACATTTCCTAGGTCCTCAGCACCTAAAATATTAGGTAATCTAGTAGCCCTGGTAAAACCGGTAGATACATCAACACTAACATTTAGTTTGTTTTGATTGTAACTACCACTCTTTGTAGTAATAACAATTACACCGTTAGCGGCTCTAGCACCATATATAGAAGCTGCACCATCTTTCAGTACGTTAAGCTGTGCAATATCTGAAGGGTTGATGGTGTTCAAAATACCTGGGTCCGTTGTTTGAGCTCCATCAATAATGTATAATGGATTATTGTTGTTCGGAGTACCAAGACCACGAATACGAACAATAGGGGCGCTACCAGGGGCTCCACTATTAGTTATGCTCACACCTGTTGCTCTACCTTCTAAGGCTTCTGCAATGTTTACAACAGGTTGTTTAGCAGCTTCTGAAACATCTACTGATGCCACAGAACCTGTTAGGTCACCTCTCGTTTGTGTGGTGTAACCAACTACAACTACCTCACTAAGTTTGGCAGCATCTTCGGCCATTGATGCATTAATGGTGGTTTGTCCATTAACGGCAATTTCTTGAGTTGCAAAACCAATATAGCTGAATACAAGTGTAGCGTTTGAATCAGCATTAATGGTATAGTTACCATCAAAATCAGTTTGTGTACCATTGGTAGTACCTTTTACAAGGACATTCGCGCCAGGTAGCGGCGCTCCGTCTGCATCAGTTACCATACCAGATACTGTTGTTTGAAAAACTACTAGTTTTTCATCATCAATGTTGTTGTTTGCCTGAATTGCTTGAATTCCTAAGACCATAAATAGCGCTAAAGCAAAGCTGTGAGTTGCTTTAAACAACGCCTTGGTCTTGGTTCTCAACGAAGAAAGGCCAAGTTCATTTAATTGTTTCATAATCATGAGTTATTAATTAAGTTATGTTAAATAGTTCAGTCACTCTATCAGTTAGCTTTGATGGAATGCCTCATAAATGATAAAATTATATAAATAGGGAGTATCAAAATGATACTATTTTATCATTCTCTTGTACTATTTCTTAATGAAATTAGATTTTTTGTTAATATTATTTTAAGTGGTTGATAATAAGATCATTAAAATTATTTTTAAATTTTTAGCATAGAGTGTAAGTGTACACAGCTAAACTTTAAATTGAAAAATTTGTGAAACTGGTTATTTTTTAACAAACTTTATTACATCTAGTTAATGCTATTCTGTTTTTTAAAACAGTTTATTCTTTTTTTGTGACAAAATAGTATTAACTTTCTTGTTCAAGCATTTTCATATGTTAAAGAAATACCAAAGAGAGATAACCGCATTATCTCCACAAGACAGTTTTTTAGTTATTGATCGCTTTAGAGATACGTTTGATTACCCTATTCATTTTCATCCTGAGTTGGAATTAAATTTTATTCTTGATGGCAAGGGAATGCAAAGAACGGTCGGTTTTAATATTGAAGAAATTGATAATTATGAATTAGTTCTTGTTGGACCTAATGTCTATCACGGTTGGAAAATGCATCATTGTAATAGAAGTGTTCATGAAGTAACTATTCAATTCCATAACGACCTTTTTGAGGATAACCTGACCAGACGAAGTATTATGAAGCCTTTTCGAGAAATGATGGAAAGATCGATTCATGGAATATTATTTGATAAGGAAGAGGCAAAGAAGATTGCACCACGAATTATAAAAGTTTCTAAACTTGAGGGTATAGCCTATTTTTTAGAAATGTTCTCAATATTATATGATTTATCAATAACACCACATCAAAAGTTGCTGTCAATAGCTAAAACTTCAAGAAGCGATTTTGATAATAGCGATAGGTTAAAACTTTTTTACAATTTTATTCAAGAAAACTATGCGAACAAAATAACCTTAGATCAGGTTTCTAGTATGGTAAACATGAGTAAAGTATCTTTTAATAGGTTTGTTAAAAAAAGTACGGAAAAGACCTTTATTGAATATTTGAATGATGTCCGTATAGAAAATGCTTCAAGGATGCTGGCTGAAGAGGAACTGGGCATCTCTGAAATTGCTTATAAATGTGGTTTCTACAATATTGCGAATTTTAATAGAATTTTTAAGAAAATAAAAAGTTGTACACCAAGTCAATACAGAAGAGAATTTTATAGACTTACTAGAGTGCAATAGTTTAAATATAACACGATAAATTTATTTGAAGAATGCAAATAATTGAAGAATCAGAAGTGTACGATGTTATTATAGTTGGCTCTGGTGCAGGTGGGGGTATGGCTACGAAGCAATTAGCTGATGCAGGTTTTAAAGTTGCTGTGGTAGAGGCTGGGCCTTATTTTGATCCTGCCGATCCAAAAACAATGACACAAATGAAATGGCCTTATGAATCTCCAAGAAGAGGCGCAGGTACTGACCGTGCTTTTGGGGAGTGGGATATGTCTTATGGTGATTGGGAAGTTGATGGAGAGCCTTACACCGTAGAGCCAGGAACAGAGTTTAAATGGTGGCGATCTAGAATGTTGGGCGGTAGAACCAATCACTGGGGAAGAATTTCATTGCGGTTTGGCCCTAAAGACTTCAAGGGAAAAACAAGAGATGGTCTAGGGGATGATTGGCCTATTGGATATGACGATGTCAAGCCTTATTATGATAAGGTTGATAAATTAATAGGAGTTTTTGGTACCAATGAAGGAATGGAGAATGACCCCGATGGATTTTTTCTTCCTCCTCCAAAACCACGTTTGCATGAACTCTTTTATATAAATGGGGCCAAAAAATCTGGTATTCCGGTAATTCCATCTAGGATGTCTATGTTGACCAAAAAAATCAATAATGACAGGGGGGTTTGCTTTTATTGCGGGCAATGTTCACGTTCCTGTTCTGTATATGCCGATTTTTCTTCAGGGAGTTGCTTAATTTTTCCGGCCCAGAAAAGTGGCGGTCAAGTAAAATTATATGTGAATTCTATGGTTCGTGAAGTAACTACCAATGATGAAGGCAAAGCGACTGGAGTTTCTTATATCAATAAAGAAGATAGAAAAGAATATAAGTTAAAGGGCAAGGTGGTTGTTTTGGCGGCATCTGCATGCAGTTCTGCTCGAATCCTCTTGAATTCTAAAAGTAAGCAACATCCAAATGGACTAGGTAATAGTAGTGATTTGGTAGGAAAGTACTTGCACGACTCAACTGGCGCAAGTGCGGCAGGATTCATTCCAGGACTCATGGATAGAAAAACTTCTTATAATGAAGATGGCGTGGGAGGGATGCACGTTTACTCGCCATGGTGGGGCGATAATTCGAAGTTAGATTTTCCACGTGGCTATCATATTGAAGTCTGGGGTGGCATGGGACAACCTAACTATGGTTTTGGCTTCAATACCAATGATTTTAATAAGTTTTTTGGATTGAAAGTTGGAGGTTACGGTGATAGCTTACGTGATGATGTTAAAAAATACTATGGTTCGGTAGTTGGTTTTGGCGGTAGAGGTGAAGGTATTGCTCGAAAAGATAATTTTTGTGAAATAGACCCCACCACACTTGATGAATATGGCATTCCTGTTTTAAAATTCAATTATAAATGGTCCGATTTAGAAAAGAAACAGGCCAAGCATATGCAAGACACTTTTGAAGAGCTCATTCATAATATGGGAGGTCATCCTCTTGGAGAAAAACCAGGCAAAGAAAGTGATTATGGTTTGCTAGCTCCTGGTCAAATTATTCATGAAGTTGGTACTACTAGAATGGGAAATGACCCCAAAACATCGGTTACCAACAAGTTTAATCAATTACATGATGCCGACAACGTTTTTATAGTTGACGCTGGACCCTTTGTTTCTCAAGCAGATAAGAATTGTACTTGGACCATTTTGGCGCTCTCTTGGAGAGCTTCAGATTATATTATTGAGCAATTAAAACAACAAAATATTTAAAATCATGGATAGAAGAAAAAGTATACAAACTATAATTCTTGGTGCTGGTGCTTCTGCATTGGCCTTTCATGGTTGTAAGGCGGATGGTGCCACTTCAGGGGAAACTTTGGTAAACGTCGATGAGAAATACTTTGGCCGCACACCTGCCGAACTCGAACGTCTTGAAAAACTCAATGCTGAAGAGTTGTTTAATGCTCGTGAAATGGAGACCATCGGTGTTTTGAGTACGGTTATTTTACCGCCCAAAGAACCACATGGTGGACCATTGGAGGCAAATGTTCCAGAATTTATTGAGTTTATGGGGAAAGATATTCCCGAGCTAAAGCCGACACTCTTGGGTGGCTTAATGTGGCTGGACCATAAATCTAATACTGAATTTGGTGTGGAGTTCAAATCGGCAACTTTGGAGCAGCAAAAGCAGATATGTGATGAAATTTGTTGGCACGATCCGGAAGTTTCGCTAGATGAACAACCTCTAGAAATACAGTTCTTTGCTTTAATGAGAAACTTAACAGTTTGTGGTTATTACACTTCTAAGGTGGGTATTGCTGATTTGGGCTATAAAGGAAATATGCCAAATGTTTGGGATGGTGTTCCACAAGATGTTTTAGATCAACATGGTGTGGCTTATGATCCTGATTGGATTGCAAAATGTGTTGACCAATCTAAACGAGGGGTGATTGCCGAATGGGATGAGCAAGGAAATTTATTAACCTGAAAGCAGTATGAACTATATAAAGAATTCAATAGTTTTTTTTCTTATTGCAATTATGGTAAATTTTGAATCGGTTTCGCAGGAATTAGGTTTGCAGCTTTACAGTCTTCGTAACGAGATGAAAGATGATGTTTCAGGTACCTTAGAAATGATTCAATCGTGGGGTATCACAAATATAGAAGAAGGGAATGGAGGAACACATGGGTATTCCATGCAAGATTATAAAACGCTACTGAATAAAAATCGGTTAAAAATTGTCAGTGTAAGTGGAAGCTATGAGGATTTTAGGGATAACCCAGAAAAAATTATTTCTAAAGCAAAAGAGTACGGCGCAAAATATGCAGTCTGTTTTTGGATACCACATAACGATACCATTTTTACCATTAAAGAAACCAAGGCGGCTATAGATGTGTTCAATAAAGCTGGCAAAAAATTGAAGGATGCCGGAATTACATTGGCGTACCACCCACATGGGTATGAGTTCAGGCCTTATAAAGGTTCATTATTAATGGACTATATGATTGAAAATGCTGAATATTTTGCTTTTGAGATGGATGTGTATTGGTTTGCGCACCCTGGTGAAAACCCTTTGAAATGGTTAAGGGAATACCCCGACAAATTTAAATTGATGCATCTCAAAGATTGTAAAAAAGGGGTCGAAGGTAACTTGAACGGAAGTTCAGATGTAGAGACCAATGTGGCACTGGGTATGGGGCAAATCAATATTGCTGCTATTATGAATGAAGCTATAAAAATGCAAATCGAGTATCTTTTTATTGAAGACGAATCCTCAAGGGCTACCGAGCAAATACCCCATAGTTTAAAATATATTCAATCGGTACTTGATAAGTAAAAATACCAAGCTTATCAATTTCTTGAATCTTGCTAAATGAGAGATATATTGTTTCAAAGCTATTTTATGGAGCAGACCATGCGCTGGTATGGCCCTGGAGATCAAGTAAGTCTTTCAAATATTAAACAAGCAGGGTGTACTGGTGTTGTAAGTGCGTTGCATGATATACCTAATGGTCAAGTTTGGGAGACTGAAGCTATTTTAAAAAGAAAGAAAACTATTGAAGACGCGGGCTTAGTTTGGTCTGTTGTGGAGAGCCTTCCGGTTCATGAGAGCATTAAAACACAATCTGATATCTTTTACTCCTTTATTGATAACTACAAACAGTCTTTAAAGAATTTAGCGGGCTGTGGCATATTCAATGTTACCTATAATTTTATGCCAGTTTTAGACTGGACTAGAACAGATTTAAAGTTCAAGTTCCACGATGGATCTTTTGCGCTGCGTTTTGATTTTAAGGCCTTAATAGCTTTTGACGTTTATATTCTTAAACGCCCAGAAGCTAAAAATGATTATTCTAAAAATCAACTAAAAGGAGCAAAAATATATTTTGATTCGATGTCAGAACAAGAGAAGGTTCTTTTACAACAGAATATAATTGCCGGACTACCAGGAAGTGAGGAGAGCTTTACCCTAGAAAAGTTTCAAAATCAATTAAATAAATATGCAAGTATTAATGAGAATCGTTTAAGAAAGCACCTTATTTATTTTTTGAATGAAATATGCCCTTTAGCAGATGAAATAGGAATTAAACTAGCAATTCATCCAGATGATCCTCCATTTAATATTCTAGGCTTACCGAGGATTGTGAGTACGAAAAATGATTTGGAAAAGTTGTTTAAAACGGTGCAAAACGCATCAAATGGGCTATGTTTTTGTACCGGATCTTTAGGTGCAAGAGCTGATAATGATTTACCTTCTATATTACACGCCTTCTCAGACAGAATTAATTTTTTGCATTTAAGAAATGTTAGGCTAGAAGGTGGAGGTAGTTTTCATGAGGCTGACCATTTAGTCGGAGGTGTAAATATGGCAAAAATTGTATCAGGCATCATAAAGCTATCAAAAGATAGAAAAGTGAGTTTGCCAATGCGACCAGATCACGGACATCAAATGTTGGATGATATAAACAAAAAAACTAATCCAGGTTATTCTGCAATAGGGAGATTACGCGGAATCGCTGAATTAAGAGGTCTTGAATTAGGTCTGGTAACAATCAACAAAGTATAGGCTAATAAATGATGAAGAAATCTAGTAAACTTGGGTGGTCTTTGATTTTGGGTTTAATCTTGGTTTCTATTGGCTTATACTTTAATGATAAAATCCAATGGTTGGGAATCGCTTTAATGCTACTGTTTATTTTGTTGGCATTGGTTTTACAAACCTCAAAAAGGCTTAGGGGTTTTTCGTTTACTGTTCTCATATTCGCAGCAGTCTTGGCAGCACTTTTCTACCCTAATCTTTTTATCCAGATTGGTTCTTTTGAGCTTAAAAAATTAATAGTTCCTCTTTTAATGATTATTATGTTTGGAATGGGTACATCAATGAGCTTTTCGGACTTTGTTGGTGTGATTAAAATGCCAAAGGGAGTATTAATAGGTCTAATACTGCAGTTTACCGTTATGCCCTTTATAGGTTTTGGATTGGCCTACCTATCTGGTTTACCACCAGAAATTGCGGCAGGAGTAATTTTAGTAGGTTGTTCTCCAAGCGGACTAGCTTCGAACGTTATGGCTTATATTTCTGGTGCAAACTTGGCGTTATCCTTAACTTTGACCGCCGTTGCTACATTAGTTGCACCACTTGCCACTCCTTTTTTTATGAAATTATTAGCCAATGAATTGGTTCCCATAGATTTTATTAGCATGTTTTGGAGTATTATGAAGATTGTCATTTTACCGATTGTGTTAGGGCTTTTGCTTAATCATTTTGCCAAGGCTAAATTGACATTATTAAATAAAGCACTACCATTGGTTTCTATGGCAGGGATTGCGGCTATTATTGTAATTATAACCGCTGCAGGAAGGGATTCATTACTGTCTATAGGTTTTATTTTAATATTAGTGGTTATAGCTCATAATTTATCTGGCTTTCTGCTGGGTTATTTTGGAGGTAGACTAAGCGGTTTAGATATTGCATCTTCCAGAACAATAGCGTTTGAAGTTGGAATGCAAAATGCAGGTTTGGCCTCTGGCATAGCTCTTGAAATGGGTAAACTTGCCACTATGGGACTTGCCTCTGCCGTATTTGGTCCTTGGATGAATATTTCTGGTTCTTCCTTGGCGTCAATATGGAAAGAAAGAAAACCTAAAAACCCTATTTCCACTTAAAATTCAATAATCGAAAATCGATAGAACTATTACCAGGCATCACTATGGTTTTTAAGTTCAATTCCCCCACTTCTTTATCAAAAAATATTTCACCCATTTTAATGACTTTAAAGTCTTTTACATAAGATTCCATTCTAGGGCTTCTATCCTTATCAGCTCCAATTAAAGGTGGGTCATGAAATTCTGTAATGACTTTTGTTAGTTTTGAATTGTTCAGTGTTAGTTGAAGTTCAGCTCCAACGTTTTCTTTTTTACAGGTATAGTAGAGAAAAACCTCAAATTTCCCTTTATTTAAAACATTTACGTCCCAAGTGATAGCGTCATTAATACTCGTCCAGTTGGTATAAAAAGAATCATTAGGCCAGCGATTACTTCTTTTGATTGTACCGTGAGCAATACCATCACGAGCAGGTAATTGAGTGAATGTTTGATTTACAGAACCGATAGGAAAAAGTCTTTTTTTTCTGGGTATAGTAGTGTTTATTTCTCCAGGTAATAAATTAGCTAGAGCCTCTTTTTCTTCAGCTTTAACCCCCACATTTATCTCTTTTTCCCATTTTGTTTTTAGTTGTAGTAAAGAATCTCGAATTACATTTAGTTTTGCTGAAATATCAGTGGTTTGGGCTATGTCAACTTCCATATCATACAAGCGATTTTCTTTATCTAACCGATATCTTTGAGTGCGAATACTAGTATTTCCATTCCAATGATTGTAAATGGTTCTTTCTTGAATCTTTTCTTTGCCATCCAAAAAGTTTTTACTTAAATCAATTCCATCTATTCTGATAGAATCAGCCAGCTTGAGTCCTCCTAAGCCTACTAAGGTTGGTAAAAGGTCAATCGAACCCATTATTTGTTTGAATGTCGTTCCACTTTGTATTTTTCTTGGCCATTTTATGAAGAATGGAGATTTTACACCACCTTCGTCGGTAGAACCTTTTTTTCCTCGTAGGTTACCATTCCAACGCCACCCATTGGGACCATTATCTGACATAAAAATGACTATCGTATTTTCTTGGAGCCCTAATTGTTCTAAATAATTGTTCAATCGTCCAACATTCCAATCAATATTTTCAACCATAGCCAAGGCTGCTTTAGTAAATTGTTCATCTTCTTTTTCTTTGCCTTGATACTTTTTTATGAGCTGCTTATTTTCAAATTTGCTCCAATACTCATCTGGAGATTGCATTGGGCTATGTGGTGTATTTAAGGGCAGATATAAAAAAAAGGGCTTCCCCTTATTCTTCTGAATGAATTCTATACCGTGGTTAATTAAATCATCTACTAAGAATCCTTTTCCTTTAGTTATTTCCCCATTATGTTCTATCATCGGGCTAAAATAATTGCCCCAATGACCTGAACAGAACCCATAAAAATCATCAAATCCTCTTGAGTTAGGATGATATGGCGGTTGCATACCATTATGCCATTTACCGTAGGCGGCAGTTTCATAACCAGCACTTTTGAAAACTTCAGCAATAGTGGGAACGCCAAGATTCATTCTTTCTCCACCTGCTGAGGTCGCATATACACCCAGTCTTGAAAAATATTGTCCCGTTAAAAGCTCTGCCCTTGTTGGGGAGCAAACTGGTTGCACAAAAAAGTTTTCCATAACTGCACCTTGATAGGCAATGGAGTCAATATTTGGTGTATTTAAATTTGTATTACCATTAAAACTCAAATCACCCCAACCTTGATCATCAGTAAGAATGACGACAACATTTGGTCTGAGAACCTCTTTTTTAGAGACTTCTTTTTTACAGGAAGCGAAGAATATTACGGAGAGTACTAAAGGTAATTTATTGAGAAGTTTCATTTCAACTGATTTTTGATAAAAATTTTATTAAGTCAACTACCTCTGGGCAAGTCCATGAGACATTCGTTGGAAACAGCTTTGAAATTTTAAAGGCAAGGCTCAAGGCATTTTAATCTCGATTATCGAGTGAAAGTTACTTGATGAAATCTCTAGAACCAAGTACTATTTTATCATTTACTTCTTTTAAAGTAATAAAAAATTAAATTTGTATTCTTATTTTATGGTATGATTGCTACAATTTGTAGAAAAGCACATTTTAATGCCGCCCATCGGTTGCACAATCCGAAATGGAGTGATGCCAAAAACCTTGAAGTTTTTGGTAAATGTAATAGTCCACATTACCATGGGCATAACTTTGATTTGGAAGTCAGAATTAAGGGTGAGGTGAACCCCGACACTGGTTTCGTAATGGATTTAGCAGTTTTGGGCAGATTAATAAAAGAGGAAGTTGAAGAGCGATTTGATCATAAAAATTTGAATGAAGATTGTCCTGAATTTGAAAATATATTGCCTTCCACAGAGTATTTTGTGAAAATTATCTATGATATTTTAAAACCTGAATTGGAAGAAGGCCATCAACTGCATATTATTTTACACGAGACGCAAAAGAATTCTGCAGAATATGGTGATTGGTAACATTTTTACGATATTGCAGCACTTTTTGGAGTATTAGCTCAGTTGGTTTAGAGCGCTGCCTTGACAGGGCAGAGGTCACTGGTTCGAATCCAGTATACTCCACTTTTTTAAAAACTTACCGTACAAGTTTTTGACCTCCCAAACCAACGCACTCTATTCTTTGATGCCAAATTATAAATAGTATCCCTAATTATTCTTGGTATAAATGCCAATAACGCCGCAACTAATTTCCATTTTGGTATTTGTGAAACAATTTTTAGAAAACCATCGGAATGAGTGTGGGCTCCAGACTCATCGATTAAAATTACTGTGGTTAATTCTTTCTTGGGAAAACCAAAAGTGTGCAGCAGCTGTTGACCATAAGTAGATTGAAATGCTACAAAACTAAAACTATCTGCAGGAGCAAATTTTAACAACCAACCCACAACACCATTACATAGGTTACATTCTCCATCAAAAATTATAATATTTTCTTTCATGGTAACTTGGTTATTGCTCTTTGTTCGGAACAACACCCAAATCATTTCAAGAAAAAGTACTTTTTTGAAAACTTTATGATTTAAATATACTCTAGAATTCGCTCTAAAGCCATTCCTCTTGACCCTTTAATGAGTATAGTTGAGTTATCCAATGGGTTATTTTGTAAATGTTCTTTTAAAGTTTCAAAAGAATTGAATCTTTGAAATTCAGTAGTTGTTTTGAAGAAATTATCACCAACTAGAAAAGTGTTTTTGAACCCCATTTCTTTGGCTAAGTTGGCAATAGCTTGATGTTCTAAAGCAGCGGTTTCTCCTAACTCGAACATATCTCCTAAGAAAAGAATTTTGTTTTTTGATTCGACTTGAGCAAAACTTTCCAAAGCTGCTTTCATACTGGTAGGGTTGGCATTGTAGGCATCTAAAATAATATGGCGCCCATTTTTGTCAATGAGCTGAGATCTGTTGTTCTCTGGTTGATAAGCTTCTAAAGCACTTTTAATATCTGATTTGGGGACGTTAAAATATTTACCTATTAATGCGGCTATAGCGCAATTGGTGAAATTATAAGCTCCAATTAGTTGCGTTCTTACCTCAATATCTTCAAACTCTAATTTTACAAATGGATTAGCTTCTAAAAATTTGATATTGTAATATTCATGGTTAGCCACACTGAATCCAAATTTTTTAATGTAAGTAGAAAGTTTTTCTTTTTGGATGGGGTCATCTGCATTCAGAAAAACGTGTTTTTCATTAGCGATTAAATAATCATACAACTCACTTTTGCCTTTAATTACCCCTTCCTCGCCTCCAAACCCTTCTAAATGCGCTTTTCCAAAATTGGTGATGTATCCAAAGTCGGGTTTTGCTATAGCTGCTAGCAATTCAATTTCTTTTTGATGATTAGCACCCATTTCAACTACAGCAATTTCAGTTTCTTCTTTTATGGTCAAGAGGCTAAGTGGTACACCAATGTGATTGTTTAAATTACCTTGGGTAGCTATTGTTTTATACTTTTTTGCCAGTACCCTATTAATTAACTCTTTTGTAGTGGTTTTGCCATTGCTCCCAGTAAGTGAAATTATCTTAGCCTTACAATAATTTCTATGATAGGTAGCTAATTCTTGCAGCGTTGGTAGTACGTTTTTTACTAGGATGATTTTACCTGAAGTGCTATAGATTTCTTCGTCTACTATAGCGTATGCGGCACCTTGCTCTAATGCATGTTCGGCGAATTCATTTCCATTAAAGTTGGGTCCCTTCAGCGCAAAATAGATACAACCTTTTTTTATTTTCCGGGTATCGGTACAAGCTAAGGGGTAGTTCAAAAAGATTTTGTGCAGTTCAGATAATTCCATAATTCGAAGATAAAAAAAGCCCCTAACAGTTTTGCTAAGGGCTTTAATTTTATTGAACTAAAGATTTATTTCGTCTTTTTATGTCGTACTGTTTTGTTCTTGGTTTTTGATTTTGAACCTACTCTAGACATGGCACATCTAAATCCGATATCATCAGTGGCCATATATTGTGGTAGGTAACGACGTTGCGCTGGATCTAACCAAAACGCTCTGTCCCTCCAAGAACCACCTTTGTACACTCTTACTTCATCATTTATTAAAGAAGTTCTATAGTTAGAGGTGTCATACTGGCGTAATAATTTACCAGTAGAATCACGGTCTACTTTGTGTTTTGGAGAATCGTACATTTTTCTATTATCAGATTCTTCATCACTAAATCTTTCAAAAAATCTTGAAGATCCAGCATCACCATCGCGATACCCTCTATTATCACTAGAAGAGAAGTTTGTTCTTAAATAGGTTTCTTCTTGATCAACCGGTACCATTTTTATTTCACCAGGTAGATTCATGGCAACCACTTTTCCGTTTGGTAAGGTGTCAAAAACAACAGAATCTCTTAGAATTTGAACTTTTCCGTCTTCGCCGATGGCTTTTTTCATATAAATATTACCACGGTAATAGTTGAAATCACTGATTTCATCATCTACAATAGGTCTGTAAACATCAGCAACCCATTCAGATACATTACCTGCCATGTCATACAATCCAAAATCATTGGGTTTGTATGCCTTTACTTCACCAGTAATATCAGCACCATCATCAGACCAACCTGCGATACCGCCGTAATCACCTTTTCCTTGCTTGAAATTGGCCAATTGGTCACCACGACCTACACGTTGTCCACTTCTTGTGTAATCACCTTCCCAAGGATATTTTTTTCTACCTCTGTAATTGTTATACTCTCTACTGCCAATTAGAGCTTGGGCAGCGTATTCCCATTCAGTTTCGGTTGGTAAACGATATTCAGGGGTGATAATACCACTACTTCGTTTTGCAAAATTGTTGATGGAATCTTTTTTCTGTTTTCCTTGTAAAGAGTCGATTTGACCTCCATACACTGATTCAGGATTATTTAAATATGCTTCCGTACTAAACGTTCCACCAATTTCACCATTTAGAACCTGATATTTGGCGTCTTTGGCTAAATATCCCTCTCTTTCTAATGTGGCTTCATTTACACGGTCAGTTCTCCATTCCGCATATTGTGTAGCTTGTATCCAATTTACGCCAACAACTGGATATTCGGCATATGCAGGGTGACGTAAATAACTGTTTGTCATTGTTTCGTTAAATCCAAGTCTGTTTCTCCAAACTAGTGTATCAGGTAGTGCACCTTTATAGATATTCTCATACATTGGATTTTCTGGAGGATATACAGCCTTCAAATAATCAAGATACTCCAAGTACATTACATTGGTTACCTCTGTCTCATCCATATAAAATGATTGAACGTGCTGCGATGTAGGAGAATTGTTCCAATCGTGCATGATATCATCCTGAACCTGACCCTTGGTAAAAGTACCACCTTCAATAAAGACTGTACCTGGGGGAGTTTCTTGTTCTTTGAAACTAGAATTGTACTGAAAACCGCCCTCTTTGGCATTAATTTTCCACCCTGTAGCTCTAGACACATTTTTCGAAGAAGAAGATGAAGAGTTTTTACAACTCGACATTGTTCCGCCTATCACAGCTAAAGAAAGTACAACTTTTAAAAAGTATTTTTTCATAATTAGGACTTGAGTTCAAAAACCAATAATTACTGCTTATTGGCACTTTAGTTTTATTTGATTTTAAATCACTTTCGGCAATAGAACGAAAAGATGGTTACAATATTTTATGAAATGAAAATATTTTACCCCAAATTTCTATTGTGGTTCTATCTTACCAAATAACGCACGAATATGAGATATAGTATGGTGAGTTCACCGCTTTAACAACCAAATACAAATATTATGGCGTTCTTTTTATCGAAAATTGGGTAATAGGGTATAAGAATTCGATGAAAAGCTCGTTTAAGAGTAATACGTCTAAATTATTTTAGCTTTTGTTAACTAATTAAGACCTTCGACCACTTTAAAATTTAAATGAAAAAAATGAAAAAGTTAATTCTTTTAATCGCGTTATGCTTTATCGTTAAAGTATCTGCGCAACAAGAACGCACCATTACGACAGCTGTTCCTTTTTTAAATATTGCCGCTGATGCTAGAGCTGCTGGTATGGGTGATATGGGTGTTGCTACTTCAGTAGATGCGTTTTCACAACAGTGGAATCCTGCAAAATACGCCTTTGCAACCCAAAAAATGGGTATTGGTGTTAGTTATACACCTTATTTAGAAAGTATAGTTACCGACATCTCCCTGTTGAATGCAAGTTTTTATAATAAATTAACTGAGCGTAGTGCTTTTGCCTTAAGTATCAAGTATTTTGGTCTTGGTGAGATAGAATTACGACAGACCATTGATGAAACACCTACAATTGTAAAACCAAACGAGTTTTCTTTAGATGGTTCTTATTCTTTAAAACTAAGCGAAACTTTCTCTATGGCCGTTGGAGGTCGTTTTATTAGTTCGAACTTAAGATTTCAAGATGGGCAACAAGATTCACAGGCGGCAAATTCATTTGCTGTTGATGTAGCTGGTTTTTACCGTTCAAGGGAAATCGCCTACAATTCTTTTGACGGGCGTTGGAGAGCAGGATTTAATATTTCAAATCTTGGTGCAAAAATTCAATATGATGAAGGTGGTCAACAAAACTTTTTACCAACAAACTTGAAGTTTGGTGGTGGGTTTGATTTTATCTTAGACCAAGACAACGTGGTAGGACTTTACACGGAATTTAACAAGTTATTGGTTCCTACTCCTAGAGATTTTGATGGCGATGGCGATATTGATGCAGAAGATAATGATGAGTATAACAATATTAGTTTCTTTAATGGCGTTTTTGAGTCTTTTGGTGATGCGCCAGATGGTTTTAGCGAAGAACTGCAAGAGTTTACTTGGGCTTTAGGCGCTGAGTACAAATATCAAGATGCTTTCATGTTCAGGGCAGGATACTTCAATGAGAATCCTAATAAAGGAGCTAGACAGTTTTTTACTTTGGGCGCTGGTTTTAAATTTAAATCTGCTCAAGTTGATTTGTCATACTTATTCTCAACTTCTCAAGTTCGAAATCCTTTAGAGAATACCTTGCGATTTTCTTTGACCTTTAATTTTGGAGAAGAATTTTATAACGATTAGTAATAAATATTTAAAATATTCTGAAAACCCCGACATTGCGTTGGGGTTTTCTTATTTTTAGGCTAGTACTTAACAGTTCTCAATTTGAAAAAAAAAATAGCTTTTGAGCTTGAAGTCTTTGAATCTGAAGACGACCTTCTGGCTGTCGACGCTTCTCTGTTAAAATCAGCAGTTGAATCACGTGAAAGGGCTTACGCCCCATATTCAAGATTTAAAGTTGGTGCTGCTGTTCTTTTAGATAATGGAGAGGTAGTATTAGGTAATAATCAAGAAAACTCTTCTTATCCTTCAGGGTTATGTGCTGAACGTGTTGCTATTTTTCATGCAGGTGCAAATTATCCAAACCAAATCATTAAAGCTATTGCAGTAAGTGCAACCTCAAAAGATTATGCAGTGAAGGAACCTGCTGGTCCTTGTGGCAACTGCAGACAGGCAATTGCTGAGTACGAGTACAAACAAAAAAGTCCGATTAGCTTGATAATGCGCGGAGAAAGCGGACTTATTTATAAATGTAATGCGCTTGCTGATATTTTACCTTTGGCATTTAACAATTCTTTTTTGAGTGATTCTTAAACCAAATTTTTCTCAAAAGAGATATATCCCTATTTTTGTTTTTCCCAAAAACAGGGTAACGATATTTAACATACCTATTGATGAAAAAAATCACAAAAGAGGTTTACCTTAAATGGTACGAAGACATGATGTTTTGGCGCAAATTTGAAGACAAACTTGCCGCAGTATATATTCAACAGAAAGTAAGGGGTTTTCTCCATTTATATAATGGCCAAGAAGCAGTGCTGGCTGGTGCGCTACATGCCATGGATTTGTCTAAAGATAGAATGATAACTGCCTATAGAAACCATGTGCAACCCATAGGTATGGGAGTTGACCCCAAAAGGGTAATGGCGGAGCTTTATGGAAAAGTTACTGGAACTTCTCAGGGTATGGGTGGTTCTATGCATATTTTTTCAAAAGAACATCGTTTTTATGGTGGTCATGGAATTGTAGGAGGTCAAATCCCTCTAGGTGCTGGTATGGCTTTTGCTGACAAGTATTTTAAACGCGATAATGTAACTTTATGCTACATGGGAGATGGTGCTGTAAGACAAGGTTCTTTGCATGAATCTTTTAATTTAGCCATGCTTTGGCAATTACCAGTTGTTTTTATCTGTGAGAACAATGGTTATGCGATGGGTACATCTGTAGCAAGAACATCGTATTCAACAGATATCTATAAATTAGGATTGGGTTATGAAATGCCATGTGCTCAGGTAGATGGTATGGACCCGGTTACAGTTGCTAAAGAAATGGATAAGGCGATTGAACGGGCTAGAACAGGTGGTGGCCCTACTTTCTTAGAAATGAAGACCTACCGCTATCGAGGGCATTCAATGTCAGATGCTCAGCATTACAGAACTAAAGCTGAAGTTGAGGAATACAAAAAAATTGACCCAATCACTCAAGTAAAAGATGTTATTCTAGAAAAGAAGTACGCTTCTGAGGATGATATAAAGGCTATTGATAAAAAAGTCAAAAGCATGGTATTGGAATGTGAAAAATTTGCTGAAGAATCAGATTTTCCACCAGTACAACAATTGTACGATATGGTATACGAACAAAAAGACTATCCATTTTTAAAACATAAACTCTAAGGTAGATGGCAGAAGTAATTAATATGCCGCGATTGAGCGACACCATGGAAGAAGGCACCGTTGCAAAATGGCTAAAACAAGTTGGAGATAAAGTTGAAGAAGGTGATATTCTTGCAGAAATTGAAACTGACAAGGCCACAATGGAATTTGAGTCTTTCAATGAGGGAACTTTATTACATATAGGTATTGCTGAAGGTGATGGTGCCCCTGTAGACACATTATTGGCCATTATAGGAGAAGAAGGTGAAGATATTTCAGGTTTGTTAGGTGGTGGAAATATTGCTCCTGCTGAAGAAAAGCCTGTTGCTGTTGAGGAAGCTCCTACTGCTGAAACTTCTACTAGTAATACAGCTGAAATTCCTGAAGGTGTTGAAATTATTACGATGCCTCGTTTGAGTGACACCATGGAAGAAGGTACTGTAGCTTCTTGGTTGAAGAAAGTAGGCGATGCAGTCGAAGAAGGTGATATTCTCGCCGAAATAGAGACGGACAAGGCAACAATGGAATTTGAATCTTTCTACTCAGGTACACTTTTACATATTGGTATTCAAGAAGGTGAAGGCGCCCCTGTTGATTCGCTTTTAGCGGTTATTGGTCCAGAAGGAACTGATGTTGATGCTGTTTTAAACGCTGGTTCAAGTACATCTGCGGAACCTTCAGAAAATAAAGAAAAAGTTGTAGAAGCTCCCAAAGGGGAAACGACTGCTGCACCTGCTGCAACCACTGTTAGTGATGGAAGTAGAATCTATGCTTCTCCATTAGCAAAGAAAATTGCTACGGATAAAGGAATTAATCTTGCTGAGGTTAAAGGAAGTGGTGATAATGGCAGAATTGTAAAACGTGATGTTGAAAATTATCGACCAAGTGCTGCAATAGCTACGCCAGTTGCTGCTACAAAAACAGAAACGACTGCTACTCCTGCCGCTGCAATGGTACCGATTAATTTACCAGTTGGTGAAGAAGGTTCTGAAGAAGTGAAAAACTCGCAAATGCGTAAGGTAATTGCCAAGCGTTTAAGCGAATCAAAATTCGCAGCACCACATTACTACTTGACCATTGAGGTTGATATGGATAATGCCAAAGCTTCTCGAGTTCAAATCAATAGTCTTCCAGACATAAAAGTGTCATTTAATGATATGGTATTAAAAGCATGTGCGATGGCCTTGAAAAAACATCCGCAAGTAAATACCACTTGGAATAATGATACTACCCGATATAATCACCATGTTCATATAGGTGTCGCGGTAGCTGTTGATGACGGTCTTGTGGTTCCTGTTTTGAAATTCACAGACCAAATGAATTTGACCACTATTGGTGGCGCGGTGAAAGATATGGCAGGCCGAGCAAGAAATAAGAAACTGACTCCTGCTGAAATGGAAGGAAGTACTTTTACCGTTTCTAACTTGGGCATGTTTGGTATATTGGAATTTACTTCAATTATCAATCAGCCTAATTCAGCGATTTTATCTGTCGGTGCAATTGTTGAAAAGCCCGTAGTTAAAAATGGGCAAATCGTTGTGGGTAATACCATGAAAGTGACCCTAGCCTGCGACCATAGAACGGTTGATGGTGCTACAGGTGCACAATTTTTACAAACCCTTAGAGCTTACTTAGAGAATCCGGTTACTATGCTGGCATAATTTTAAGCTTTAAATGATACATTTGAAAAGCATCTTATTTAATAGGATGCTTTTTTTATCTTTAAAACTAAATCGAAAAGAATGAAAAGTTTAATAGCCTTTAGCACACTTGCATTAGCTTATACGTGCGGAAGCACCCAAATGAAAGAAACTCCGACTGAGGTGGCAGCCCCAGGAGGGCCGGATGGGGTTAAAGCCAAAATTACAGAAGTAACTTCAAGTAATCAGGAAGCTTTTACTGATTCTAAAAAGATTGGAACCATAATGAATTTTTTGGCTTCGGATGAGTTACAGGGGCGAGATTCAGGTAGTGAAGGCATAGAAACCGCAGCTACTTTCATAGAAAAAGCTTTTCAAAAAAATGGGGTGAGACCCTATTATAATTCTTATCGGGATACCTTGTCCAATTTTGAAAAAGTGGCATTTAATGTCGTTGGCGTGATTGAGGGCTCAGACCCTGAATTGAAAGATGAATATATTTTGATTGGCGCGCATTATGACCATATTGGCATGATAACCCCAGAAAATGGGGATGCAATTGCCAACGGTGCTAATGATAATGCATCAGGTACGACTTCGGTTATGGAATTTGCTCGGTACTTTGGAAATGTAAAAACAAATAAACGAAGCTTGATTTTTGCTTTATTTAGCGCCGAGGAAAAAGGACTTTTAGGATCTAAGCATTTAGCGAAACGCATGAAAGAAGAAAACCTGAATTTATATGCGATGCTAAATTTTGAAATGACCGGTGTCCCATTACAAGGAAAGGATTACGAAGTCTATATCACTGGTTATCAAATGTCAAATTTAGCTGAGGTTAGTAACACTTATGCAGATGAAAACTTTGTTGGGTTTTTACCTACAGCAAAAGAGTTTAATCTTTTTCAGCGTTCCGATAATTATCCTTTTCATACTGAATTTGGGGTGCCTTCACATACATACTGTACGTTTGATTTCACTAATTTCAACCATTATCATAAAGTAGGTGACGAAGTCGATATTATGGATTTTGAACATATGGCAACTATGGTTAATAAAATGATCCCTGTTCTTGAAGGAATTGCAAATGCTGAAAGCCAAGAAATTAAGTTAAACTAAATAACAACTGTCACTTCGCCTTGTTATTTAGAGATGTCACATTATGTTGTCACACTGAGCTTGTCGAAGTGTTGTCGAAGTACTATCAATGGAAAAGTTTAGATGATTATAATTGTTAAATTTTAATATGGCAAACATTATTATATCAGGCACAAGCAGGGGAATAGGTTTTGAGTTAGCAAAACTATTCGCTGATGAAGGACATAAGGTTTTAGCACTATCAAGAAACCCAAGGCCAATTTTAGATTTGAACCATGCCAATATTGCAACCTTTTCTTTTGATTTGGGCGAAGCGGATGACTACAGAAAGGTTACTGAATTTATACAAGATTGGGACACTGTTGATGTTTTAATCAACAATGCAGGAAGTCTATTGAACAAACCATTTTCAGAAACTACGATTTCCGATTTTGAAAAAGTATATCAAGTAAACGTTTTTGGTGTTGCGGAACTAACAAGAATACTATTGCCAAAAATGTCCAAAGAAGCCCATGTGGTGACTATCAGTTCTATGGGCGGCGTGCAAGGAAGCATGAAATTTCCAGGACTTGCAGCATACAGTTCTAGTAAAGCAGCTGTAATTACCTTAACGGAACTCTGGGCAGAAGAATTTAAAGAAACAGGACCATCATTTAATGTATTAGCCTTGGGCGCTGTACAAACTGAAATGCTTGCAGAGGCTTTTCCAGGGTATGAGGCACCAGTAACTGCATTAGAAATGGCGACTTATATTAAAGATTTTGCCTTAACTGGAAACAAGCTTTATAACGGAAAACTATTGCAGGTAAGTAATAGTACGCCTTAAAGTATATAGGTCAACTTCAGCTGAATGTTCTCTAACGCAGCGCTGATGTAGCATTTTCCCTTGTTGCGGGAACCGAGGTACGAGGTGGAGCAGTTAGAGTCGCCATAGGCGATAATCAAGCAATTCATTATACATGTCGTTGTGCTTTCGTTATTTATTTTTTAATTCAGCATCGATAAGCTCGATAATTTCTAATCCATCTTCAACTAATCCATCTATCTTATTTTCCAAGCTATATGCATAAGACAATTCACGGTCAATAATTTTTCTAAATTCTACAGTTCTAAAAGCAATCATCATTTCTTTGCTGTCATAATTAGAAATATAACTTGGCTTGGATGAATTATATGGTCTTAATCCTGTAGTATAATTAATGATATCACTTTTATAAGTTTCTACATTACTATCATCCGCATCTAATCCCCAATAGTAATTTTTTACTTCATTTTTTATGGAATCATTAGAAATTAATTGAAAGCTTCCTGTACTTACTAATTCATTGTAAGTGTTTCTGCTTAATATTCCGAATCCATTTGTAATCATACCTCCTTTACTGACGGAGTTTAAAAAAGCGATAGTATCTTTAATTTCAATATTTTCTTCGTTATATTTTTTAGCTGATATTAATCCATCAATTTTATATGGTAGTCTTTTTTTAATATAAAAGTCCAAAACGGAATTATTATTTTGAATTTCTTTTTTAATGTCCTTTAAGTATTTGGATTCGCTCTTTTTGTCAATTCGACCTTGATTCCAACTATTAATGGACAAAGCAATTAAAATACCAATAACAACAAGAAAGATTTCTCCAATTGCATAAAGTAGATATTTGCTAAATTTATTTTCAGAGAGTAACTTTTGTCTAATTTTTCTAAAGAATTTTATCATTGGTTATGGTTGGTTATAATGAAGCACAACAATTGTATATAGTCACTTTTAACTATATTTCTTTTATATCCGAACTAAAGATAACTAAAACGCAGAATAATTATTCTTAGGTTTATTTGGGTAAAAACCTCATTTGATGAGCTCAACGCTATAAATAGTATCCAGCTTTGGGTATTTTTTTATAAAAACCTTCAAATCTTTATACATCAGATCAAGAGTTTCCATAGTAGTATCGGCATAATCATCATTCAAAGCTTCCAAAACCTCCATACCACTGGTTACTTTGCCAAATGTGGGAAAACCGGTCACATCGTTATAGTGCAGGGTATCTAATCTATGATTGTCGCGTAGGTTAATGAACAAATCAGTTCCTCTGGACTCCTTGCCACCTCTTGCAAAGCTTAAAGTGCCTTTGGCATTACCTTCTAAAACAGGTTCATCAGGTATTTTATAGCGGTTCCAAGCATTATAAATAATACTGTCATTTCCTCCAAACTGTGCCACAAAACCAGGATTAACCCTGTAAAACAAAATGTTGTCAAAATAACGGGTTTTTACCAGTTGGTAAAAGCGATCCACCGCTTTGGGTGATAATTTTCGTTCCACCTGTACCTCAAAATCACCTTTTGAGGTTTCAAATTTAGTGGTGAAGGTTTCTGGAGCAATCATTTTTGTCCAACTCGATTTGAATTTTGAAGTGGAACAACCCGTTATTAATAGAAAAAGCAATCCAATACCTATCAATTTCTTCATCGTATTTAAATTTAAAAAGCAATCCTCATTTTTAAAGTAACTTATATTATCAACTGGAGTCATAATTCATTGAATTTAAAAATACAGATATTCTCACTAATTATTTTAATCCTTTATTTTTGTCTGCGTGAGTGATGTGCTACAAAAATATCTTCCAGAAAGGGCTATTGGGCCTTGTTTTGAACTAATAAAGACTAACGGAGTTAATCTGAAAATTGTAAACCATCGGGTGACAAGGCATGGAGATTATAGACGTTTGCCAAGTGGGATGCACCAGATAACAGTAAACGCTTCATTAAATAAATATCGTTTTTTAATTACTTTGATTCATGAAATTGCTCATCTGGTAGCGTTTGAAAAGTATGGGCGAAGAATTAAACCTCATGGATTAGAGTGGAAACGTACCTTTCAACATTTAATGGTTCCTTTTATAAGACCTGAAATTTTTCCATCAAAATTATTACCTGTTATCGCAAATCATTTTAAGAATCCAAAAGCAAGCAGCAGCACAGATGCAAATTTAGCTATTGCTTTGAAAGCTTTTGATGAAACACAACAGAAAGATAATTCCTACGTTTTTGAATTACCATTGGGTAGTACGTTTAGAATTTATAATGGAAAGCTTTTTCAAAAAGGAAAAAAGCGTGTGAAACGTTATGAATGTATTGAATTGGCAACGGGTAAATTATATTTGTTTCAACCCAATGCGGAAGTAGAATTAATAAGTGATTAAATCAATCAACCTATGAATAAGAATTATTATGCCGTTTTAATGGCTGGGGGAGTTGGATCTCGTTTTTGGCCTGTGAGCACTACCGATAATCCAAAACAGTTTCATGATATGCTGGGAACAGGTGATACCCTAATTCAAAAAACCTTTTCTCGCCTCAATAAATTTATCCCCACAGAGAATATTCTTATTCTTACGAATGAGCGTTATAATGATTTGGTGCTGGAGCAGTTACCTCTGGTAAAACAAGAACAGGTGGTTTTAGAGCCAGCAATGCGAAATACAGCACCCTGTATTTTGTACGCGGCACTGAAGATTCAGAAAATGAATTCTAATGCGGTTATGATTGTAGCTCCAAGTGATCATTGGATTGAAGATGAAGAGGCCTTTGAAAATGATGTAACGGCTTGTTTTGAAAAGTGTGAAAAAGAAGACGTGCTTTGCACTTTAGGTATTCAACCCGCTTATCCGAATACTGGATTTGGTTATATTGAATATGAAAAACAAGATGCTAATAATATTAAAAAAGTAGCTCAGTTTCGTGAAAAACCAGATTTAGAAACTGCTAAAGATTTTCTTGCTCAGGGTAATTTCTTATGGAACGCTGGCATTTTTATGTGGAGTGTTTCCACTATCGTAAATGCTTTTAAGAATTATCAATCAGAACAATTTGATTTGTTTCACAACGGAATGTCTTGTTATAACACTACTGATGAACAAGATTTTATAGCAGAGAACTATCCGAAGGCCGAAAATATTTCAATAGATTATGCTATCTTGGAGAATTCCAAAGCTATCTATACGCTACCAGCTACTTTTGACTGGAACGATTTAGGAACTTGGGGAGCCCTTTATGAAAAGTTGGATAAAGATGAGTTTGAAAATGCTGTAGTCAATGCCCAGACACTCTTGGTAGACGCAAAAGGCAATATGATTCGCTCAAAGAAAGATAAGATTGTTGTAGTCGACGGTTTGGAAGACTATATCATTGTTGATAAAGATGATGTGTTATTGATTTATCCAAAATCTAAACAGCAAGACATAAAGCAGGTTCGTGGTCAAGTCAAAGATGAGTTTGGTGATCAGTACGCATAAATTATGAGTGAAAACCTTTTTAAAGAAACCGGTTCAAATTCCACCCCTGATAGTGGAGACGAGATAAAGAAAGATTTTAAAGGGCTTTTGGGTAGTGCGCAAAAGTTTCTTTTTGAGCTTTTAGAGATTCGTAGTAATACAGATCCCGTCGCTACTAAAGAATCTATAATTGTCGATATTGCTTTTAAAGGACATACCAGTTGGATTTTAATATGTTCTATTTTTATAGCTTCAGTTGGTTTGAATGCTAACTCCACTGCGGTTGTTATCGGGGCGATGTTAATTTCACCTCTTATGGGTCCAATTTTAGGTATGGGGCTTTCCTTGGCTATCAATGATATTGATATGCTGAGGCGTTCCCTTAAGAATTTTGGGGTTATGGTCGTATTGAGTGTATTAACAGCTTTCTTGTTTTTTTATTTGTTCCCATTACGTGATGAATCTTCAGAACTATTGGCAAGAACTGCACCAGATATTCGTGACGTGCTAATTGCATTTTTTGGTGGATTGGCCTTGGTTATTGCAAGAGCAAAAAAGGGAACTATTGCCAGTGTTATTTTTGGTGTGGCCATTGCTACGGCCTTAATGCCACCATTGTGTACGGTGGGCTTCGGATTGGCAATCGGTAAACCGCTTTACGCTTTAGGAGCTATGTATTTATTTACTATAAATACGATTTTTATTGCCTTGGCCACTTTTTTGGTTATCAAATACCTTCGTTTTCCAATGGTGAGGTATGCGAATTCGAAGAGAAGAAGGTTTGTCGCTAGATTAGCTTCGTTGGTAGGTTTAGCCGTAATGATTCCTGCAGGAATTACGTTCTATAACGTACTTCAAGAATCATTATTTAGAAAACAGGCACAAGAATTTTTGGCTGATACTATTGAAATTTATGAATTTAAAGGTAGTGGGCGTTATGAAAATGATTTGACTGATCTTCATTTTGATAAAAAGTACGGCTCTTATATTGAAGTAGCTATATTAGGTACAGAAGAGGTGCCCGAGAATATTGTAAACACCTGGCGCAATAGAAAGAGTACCTACACAAGGCTTATTGATACTGAGTTAAGGGTGTTGCAAGGTGGTCGCGATGATTCGGAGCAAAAGTTTAACTATGTCAACGAACTTTATGAGTCTAAAAAGGCTGAATTACTTACTAAAGAAGAACGTATCAGGGTTTTAGAGCAAGAGGTTGCGAATTTGGGTCGTTATGCGCAAAATAGTGTCCCTTTTGAAGAAATTACCGCTGAGGCTAAAGTGAATTATGAGAATATTGTGGCACTTGGTTTTTCTAATCGTATTCAAACTGATTTTAGTAAACAAGATACTATTGCCTTGTTTGAGGTAAAACTTAAAGAGGGCTTAAGCGAAGAGCAAGAGGATAGTGAGATGAAAAGAATGACCTCGTGGTTAAAAGTGCGAATAAAAGACAGTACTATTCAGGTAAGACAAGTAGAATAGTCTTTTTAATTAATATGTCGCATTTAGCTGTTATGTACTGCGGAAAATCGAAGTGCCTAATTTCTTTCTTCAATATACATTTGGCGAACTTTCTTAAATAGTTCAGAAGAATAGACAAAATTGGTTACTGCTTTATTGTCGGTTTTAAAAATTTCTTTGTTAGTACCTTCCCACTCTTTAAAACCATTTTTTAGAAAGATAATTTTTTCTCCAATTTCCATTACCGAATTCATATCGTGAGTATTGATAACGGTTGTGATATTATATTCGTCGGTAATCTCTTGAATAAGATTATCAATTACAATTGCTGTCTTTGGATCTAGACCAGAATTGGGCTCATCACAAAAAAGGTATTTCGGATTCATAACAATGGCTCTTGCAATGGCGACTCTTTTTTGCATTCCGCCTGAAATTTCAGAGGGGTATTTTTTATTAGCATCGACCAGGTTTACCCGCTTTAAAACTTCATTGACACGGTCTAGCATTTCACCCATGTTGGTTTTGGTAAACATATCCATTGGAAACATCACATTTTCTTCTACAGTCATCGAGTCGAAAAGCGCGCTACCTTGAAAAACCATACCCATATCTTGACGTAGATCACGTTTCTCGCCAGTTGATAGTTCTGAATAAACTTGTCCGCTATAACTAATACTGCCTTCTTCAGGTACAAAAAGACCTAATAGGCATTTTAAGAATACTGTTTTTCCAGAACCGCTTTGCCCAATAATTAAATTGGTTTTGCCTTGGTCAAAACAAGTTGAAATACCCTTTAGAACATGAGTCTCACCGAACGATTTATGTACGTTTTCTACCTCTATCATTGCCCTAGCATTAATTGTGTTAGTACATAGTTTAGTATAATGATAACCACACTGGTCCAAACAAAGGCTGTCGTACTCGCTTTACCAACTTCAAGAGCACCACCCTTCATGTAAAAACCATGAAATGATGGAACTGTAGCAATCACAATGGCAAATACCAGTGTTTTTACAAAAGCATATGTGATATGAAACGGAATGAAATCAAGCTGTAGTCCTTTGATAAACTCTCCACTCGGTGCGTATTCCCCAAAAACGGCAGCCACCCAACCACCCAAAACGCCAACATACATGGCGATGGCTACTGCAAAAGGATACATGAGCATGGCAATTATTTTAGGAAAAACTAAATAGTTCAATGAGTTGACCCCCATAACCTCTAAAGCATCAATCTGTTCCGTAACCCGCATAGTGCCAATACTAGAGGTGATATAAGAACCTACTTTACCAGCCATTATAATAGATGTAAAAGTTGGGGCAAATTCTAGAATAACTGACTGTCTTGTTGCAAAACCAATTAAACTTTTGGGTAAAAATGGTGAGTTTAAGTTAAGGGCAGTTTGTATGGTCACAACTCCACCAATAAAAAAGGCAATGAAAATAATAATACCCATTGAGCCATAAATGAGTTCATCAATTTCTTTTAATATTAAAGAACGCATAATACGCCATTTAGTGGGTTTTTTGAAAACTTCCCACACCATTATAAAATACTTGCCTATTGCAGCTATGTAATTCATAAAACCTAAATCTACATCTCCTGTAAAAATAACAATATTGACTTGTATTTAACCTTGAATTAAATTTTTAAAAAATTTAATTGATAGCTTTGTAGAATTCAAATTTAGAATATGAAAACATTTAACCACGTCCTTGCCATAGTAGTTTTGTTCGTTAGTTTTTCAAATACTAATGCGCAACGAAAAGCAAAAACTAAGGACGCCACCGCTGTTATACAATCACAAACAAACCCAAAACTGGTAGTAGGTATTATAGTTGATCAAATGCGCTATGATTATTTAACTAGATTTTGGAACCACTACGGAGAAGGAGGTTTTAAAAGAATGGTAAATCAAGGTTTTAATTGTAAAAATCATCATTTCAATTATGCTCCAACCAGCACAGGTCCTGGGCATGCTTCGGTATATACCGGTGCCAGCCCTTCATCGCATGGTATTATTGGAAATAATTGGTATGATAAAGTTTCAGATAGTGAGGTCTATTGTGCCTCAGATGATAGCTATACATCTGTTGGCACGACCTCAGAGGTTGGAAAAATGTCTCCGCATCGAATGCTTACAACAACCATTACAGATCAATTGCGATTACATACGCAAATGCGCGGAAAGACCATTGCCATTGCACTCAAAGATAGAGGAGCTGTTTTACCTGGCGGACATACCGCAAATGCTGCTTATTGGTTTGAAGGTGCTGATACTGGCAAGTGGGTCACTAGTTCTTACTATATGGAAACTTTACCAAAATGGGTCACTGATTTTAATGCATCTGGTGTTGCACAGAGTTATAAAAAAGCTTGGACCACTTTAAAGGATATCAATTTATATCAAGAAAGTGGCATTGATGATAATAATTATGAGGGTCTATTTGAAACGGAGACTGCACCTACATTTCCACATAGCACTCCAAATTTATTGGACAAAACAAGAGATTTTGAATTTATTAAAGCTACCCCATATGGAAATAGTATTACCACAGATTTTGCTATTGCCGCTTTAAAGAGCGAAAACCTTGGGGTGGATGTTAATACTGATTTCTTGGCAGTAAGTTATTCAAGCACGGATTACGTTGGGCATAAATATGGAGTTAATTCAAAAGAAGTTCAGGACACCTATTTGAGATTGGATCAAGACCTTGAACGTTTGTTGAGCACTTTAGATAAAGAAGTTGGAGCGGGTCAATATACTGTCTTTTTAACTGCAGATCATGGAGCAATTAATGTGCCTGCTTATTTGAAAGACCAAAAAATACCTGCTGGGTATACAAATATGTCTACAACTAAGGCTCGTTTTAATGAGTTTTTAAAGTATAAGTATGGCACTACTGATTTGGTAAAAAACATTAGTAATTATCAAGTGTTTTTAGATAGAAAGGTAATTGCAAACCTTGATATGGATTTAGATGATGTACAAGAAGAGATTGCTTTTGAAATGTTACGTTATGGAGTAATCGATAAAGTATACACTGGTTATCAAATGTGGCAAAATGAATATACTAAGGGTATACCTTATATTCTGCAAAATGGATGGCATCAGAAACGTTCAGGTGATGTGTTGTATGTTTTAAAGCCCGGGTTTATTTCTTACCCCAGAACAGGTTCAACACATGGCTCCCCACAAATTTATGATACCCATGTACCTTTATTGTTTTATGGTAAGGGAATTAAAAAAGGAGAGACCTTCTCAAGAACAGAGATACCAGACATTGCGCCAACTGTTGCCAGTATGTTAGGAATTGCTTTCCCAAATGGTACGACTGGCAAGCCTATTATTGAGGTTTTGGATTAAGATAGAATTTGTTAAGGTTTTTACAGTGTTTTATCGTTCGTTGTCTTTTATTAACTCTTGAACTTTATAGATATAATTAAAACAACTTACTTAGTATGCCTTTCCAGCGCAGTTGTCTAATAAATTGTCCTTCAGTTTTGGTGACAAATCGTTCTTCTTTTCGCAACCAAGCACCCAAATAACTAAAAATCCCTTGTACATAAAGTTTAAGGCTTTTTGATTGCAATCCCATTTTTAAGAGTGCAATTTTAGCTAAGGGCAATCCATATCGCATTTTATATAACGCCTCCCCTTTGGCACGGTAATTTTTGGTAGTGTATCCATGACCGGTAGCGCGAAGGTGTTTGACTTTAAGGTTTTTATCGGTCAAGATTTCAAAATCATGGTATTTTGCTAATAAAGTATCCACAGTATCCCAACCTGTGGCAGGTTGTAAACCTCCAATTTTATCAAAACAGGCTTTGTGGTATAATTTTATGGGGCCACGTACGTGGGTTTTATTCGCAATTTTTTCATAGCTCCAGTAATTTCCTTTTTTGATATATAATAGCCCTGAACACATGCCTAACTTCCAATTGCTTTGGAAATGGTTACGCATTTGCTCAAAATAGTTAGATGGTAGTATAATATCAGCATCAAACTTACCCACCAAGTCATATTCAGAAGCATGTTGTAATCCATAATTAAAAGTATCCACTACTTTTTTCCCCGGAATATGTTCATCTATGCTTTTACGCTGTACTACTTTTATCCAAGGATGATTGACCACAAATTCAGATGCAATCTTAAATGTGTTATCCGTAGAGTTGTCATCAACCAGAATAATTTGATTAGGAGGTTGACTTTGGCAAACAAACGATTCTAGACAACTGCGAAGGAATTGTTCTTCATTATGTACGGGTATGATGATGCTTATGCGCATGAATCAAATTTAAACTCTTTCTGCATAAACCAGGTAGTACCTGTTGGTAAAATAGCGAAGCAAAGGTCTAAAGCCGATTTTTTTTACGGGGTTGGTCCATTGAACGGAATCCACAATTTTCCAGCCTGCTTTTTCCAACAACCAATCAAATTGCCAATCTTCAAATTCATGGTAATGGCGGTCCCAAGGGTCGGTTTTACTTCTATAGGCCTTTGCAAACCATAATCGCATCGGAATACTAGCTACAAGCTTATCTGCTTTAATCTCCTGTAAAATATTAAATGGGGCAACCAAATGCTCAAAAATCTCGAAAGCTGTGATTACTTCGGCATTTGACTCAACGACGCTTTTAAAATCTATATCTAAATCTTCACCACCAGTGTTTTGAACTAGGTAACCTTCAGATTCCATTATTTCAGAAAATGGATTTTCAACGCCTAAGTCTAAAATACTTGCCTCTTTTGAAATGTGTCTTTTTAGAAATTCCAGGGTGATTCGGTATCGCTTATGCGGGTATTTGCCTTCGTACATATTGCAAATAACAATTTTCAATTTTCAATTTCCAAATTCTGTGGTCACAAATTCTGATATTAGAATTTACTTAGTTAGACTCGGTATACTATCGCATTGATGTTCATGCCCGCACCAACGCTGGCAAAAATAACCACATCACCTTTTTTTAAATCATGTTCTTCAACCTTCCCTTTACGTACACGGTCAAAAAGGATAGGTACCGTTGCCACTGAGTTGTTCCCCATTTCTTGAATAATCATGGGCATTGCGCCTTCTGGAACTTCTTTTCCATAAAGCCTATAAAAGCGCTTTATAATAGCCTCATCCATTTTTTCATTGGCCTGATGAATAAAAATCTTTTTTATATCAACAATAGTAACTTGAGCCTTATCAAGGCAGTCGGCCATGGCTTGAGGAACATGAGAACATGCAAACTCATATATTTTTCGTCCATGCATTTTAATATATCGCGTATCTGAACAGCCTTCTTGGTCATTGGTTTTGTCAAAGAATAGATAGTATGCTTCACCATTGGCATGAGTCTGGCTCGCATGGGCTAAAATTTCACCTTGACTACTATCTCCTTCTACAATACATGCGCCAGCACCATCAGAATAAATCATACTATCACGATCATGTGGGTCAATTACCCTTGACAATGTTTCACCTCCTATGACTAAACATTTTTTGGCCATACCACTTTGAATAAAAGCTTTGGCTTGAATAATACCTTCGACCCATCCAGGGCATCCGAAAAGCATATCATACGCCACGCAAGAGGTGTTTTTAATTTTTAGAAGATGTTTAACCCTGGTCGCTAAAGAGGGTAAGGTATCCCCTTGAATTTTACCTTTTTCTACATCTCCAAAATTATGGGCAAAAATGATATAATCCAGTTCTTCTTTGTCAACGCCGGCATCAGTAATAGCCTTTTCTGCGGCTAAAAACCCAAGGTCCGAAGTTTTCAGTTCAGGTTGGGCATATCTGCGTTCTGCAATACCTGTAATTGCTTGAAACTTTTCAATAATAACTTCGTTGGAGTGAGGAATTTCACTGCCGTCTGGTCCAAGAAATTTATGATTAATGAAATCTTCGTTTTTGGTGACGATTTCTGGTAAGTAGCTCCCTGTTCCTGTTATTCCTATTTTCATGTGTGGTTAGTAAATCTATGTACTGCACAATATACATTAAAACCATATTGGCTATTATGCATGCATAGTAATTGTTACGATAGTCAACATCAAGTATGTGATTTTGACTATACTAAAAAGCCCATTATCAATTTAGAATAATGGGCTTATCTCTTTAAAACAAAGGATTGATCAAGCTTCTGCGTATGCCTCAATAGGTGTACAGGTACATATTAAATTACGATCTCCAAATGCTTCATCAGTACGTCTCACAGTAGGCCAAAATTTATTGTCACCAACAAATTCGAGAGGAAATGCTGCCTGCTCTCTAGAATAAGGAAAATCCCAGTTATCCGATGTTACCATTGCTAATGTATGTGGTGAATTCTTTAATACGTTATTTGGGTTTTCAATAATAGCGGCATCAATTTCTTTTCTAATAGAAATCATAGCATCACAGAATTTGTCTAATTCTGCTAAACTCTCGCTTTCTGTAGGTTCAATCATCATTGTACCTGCAACTGGAAAAGATACTGTAGGAGCATGAAAACCATAATCCATTAATCTTTTGGCAATATCAGTAACCTCAATACCGTGCTCTTTAAAAGGTCGACAATCTATAATCATTTCATGGGCTGCTCTGCCTTGTTCTCCTGTATAAAGGACATCGTATTTACCGTTAAGCCTTTCTTTGATATAGTTAGCACTTAAGATGGCTATTTTAGTTGAGTCGGTGACACCATCAGCGCCAAGCATCTTAATGTAACCGTATGAAATTAAACAGGCCAATGCACTGCCCCAAGGCGCGCCCGAAATGGCTGTTATGGCATTTTCTCCACCCGTTGGAATAATAGGATTTGATGGCAAGAAAGGTTTTAATTGGGCTGCAACACAAATTGGACCTACACCAGGACCACCACCACCATGTGGAATAGCAAAAGTTTTATGAAGGTTTAAGTGACAAACATCTGCCCCAATAGTCGCTGGATTGGTTAAACCAACCTGAGCATTCATATTCGCACCATCCATATAAACCTGTCCACCATTATCATGAATAAGTTTTGTTATGTATTTAATCGAAGATTCAAAAACCCCGTGTGTTGATGGATAAGTAACCATCAAAGCGGCTAAGTTTTCTGAATGTAAATTGACTTTCTCTTCAAGGTCAATCACATCAATATTACCATGTTCATCTGTTTTGGTTACAACTACTTTCATTCCAGCCATAACTGCAGAGGCAGGATTTGTGCCATGAGCTGAAGCAGGAATAATACAAATATTTCGATGTGCTTCATCACGAGATTCATGATAAGCCCTGATGGTCATTAAACCAGCATATTCTCCCTGTGCTCCTGAGTTGGGTTGTAAGGAGGTTCCTGCAAAACCCGTAATTACGTTTAGTTGCTTTTCAAGCTCCTTGAGCATAAATTGATATCCTTTTGCTTGATTTAGCGGCACAAATGGATGAATATTTCCCCAATTTGCCATACTTAAAGGTAGCATTTCAGAAGCAGCATTTAACTTCATCGTACAGCTACCTAAAGAAATCATGGAGTGATTTAGTGCCAAATCTTTTCGTTCCAGTTTCTTGATGTACCGCATCAATTCCGTCTCAGAATGGTAAGAATTGAATACGGGTTGTTCTAAAAAACTAGATTTGCGCTGTAAATTAGAAGGGATTACATCTTTTAATTCTTCGCTTTGCGAATGTTTTTCATTCAGACCCTGAGATTCAGTAAAACAAGAAATCAAGGGCTTAATGTCGTTTTTCGAGAACGCTTCGTTTAAAGATATTGAAACGGTTTCATTATCAATATAATTCAAATTGATTCCATTTGATTCTGCCAAATTTTTTAGAGCCATGACATCTTTCACCTTTATTTTTAAAGTGTCAAAAAAGCTTGTATTTAATTGCTCACAACCCATTTCAACCAATGTATTAGAAAGCACTTTAGTATGAGTATGGATTTTGTTGGCGATATATTTTAAGCCATCAGGACCGTGATAAACCGCGTACATTCCCGCCATTACAGCTAAAAGCACTTGAGCAGTACAAATATTTGAAGTTGCCTTATCACGTTTAATATGTTGTTCTCTGGTTTGCAATGCCATACGCATGGCGGGGTTACCATCAGTATCTTTGGTCATTCCAATTATACGCCCAGGAATACTTCGCTTATACGCTTCTTTTGTAGCAAAAAAAGCAGCGTGAGGACCTCCATAACCTAACGGAATACCGAAACGTTGTGTAGTGCCAACTACGACATCAACTCCCCAATCGCCAGGTGCAGTTAAAGAAACTAGGCTTAAAATATCTGCTGCAACAGCAACTTTAATATCATTCTCTTGCGCTTTTGCTGTAAAAGCTTCATAATCATGAACTTGCCCATATTTTCCAGGATACTGCAGAATGGCGCCATAAAAGTCATTTGAAAATTCAAACTCTTCATGATTACCAATAATTAACTCAATACCAAGAGGTGTCGAACGTGTTTTTAAAAGACTCAATGTTTGAGGTAAAATTTCTTCAGAAACGAAGAATTTTAAGACTCCTGATTTCTTCTGCTGTCTACTGCGAACATCATACAACATGGTCATAGCTTCAGCTGCAGCCGTACTTTCATCTAAAAGAGAGGCATTTGCAAGTTCCATACCTGTTAAATCACAAATCATGGTTTGATAATTTAAGAGGGCCTCTAATCTACCTTGTGCAATTTCAGCTTGATAAGGGGTGTAGGCTGTATACCACCCTGGATTTTCAAGAATATTTCTTTTAATTACGGATGGGGTCAAACTTTCGTGATATCCTAATCCGATATACGATTTGAATACTTTGTTTTGATTTGAAAGGTCTTGAATATGATTTAAAAACTCATGCTCACTAATGGCCTCTGGTAAATTAAGTTTTTCTTTCAAACGAATATCATGAGGAATGGTTTGGCTAATGAGTTCTTCCAAATCATTTACTCCAACGATTTCGAACATTTTCTTTAAATCTTTTTCGTGAACGCCGATATGGCGTAAAGCAAATGCGTCTGTATTCATGTTTTATCAAATAAAGTCTTCAAAATTAGGGATTAATTCTATGAAAATGAGCAATTTTAAAACTCTAGGAACTAAAGTTTTTAACCAGAAATTCACTAAAAATCTCGTTTACCTAATTTTGTTTAATGAAGCTTTTAAAACAACTTTTTGATTTTTACTTAGATGCTAGTATTCATGTGGCCTTGGCAGTTGTAAGCTTATATTTAATTTCACTCAAAATTCTAGAAGTTTCAACAAACCAAATTTTAGTGGGCTTTCTTTTTTTTAGCACCATAGTTTGTTACAATTTTATCAAATATGGTGTCGAAGCTAAAAAATATCTTATTGTTTCAAATCCGTACCACCGTTTAATTCAGGTTTTGAGTTTTTTATCTTTTCTTTTGGCGTTGTATTTTTTTTTAAAACTAGATAGTACTATTTGGATTGCTACATTAGTTTTGGTTATTTTGAGTGGATTATATGCAATTCCTCTTTTACCACAAACTAAAAATTTAAGAAATCTTGGTGGGCTGAAAATCTATTTAGTAGCCTTGGTTTGGATGGGGTGTACCGTAGTATTAACAGTTGTGGATACTAAATTAAAGTTCACTTTTGATGTTTTTATTTTGATGTTACAGAGAATACTATTGGTGCTGGTGTTATTGATTCCTTTTGAGATAAGGGATTTGCTGTATGATGAAGTAAACCTTAGAACCTTACCCCAACGAATAGGAGTACCCAATACCAAAATCGCAGGATGTTTTTTAGTTATATTCTATTTGTCGTTATTATTATTTAAGAAAGAATGGAAAATAGTAGAAGTAATAAGTAAACTGCTTTTTGGAGCAATACTTTTAGCTACAATAAAATTGACAAAAGAAAAACAACCCAAATATTTTGCATCTTTCTGGGTTGAAGCCCTTCCAATGCTATATTTAGCAATTTGGATTACAGTTGAAGATGTTTTCTAAAGCTGCTTTTCAAATTCTTTTTTCATGGTTTCTTTTTCTTCTTTTGAAATCACATGAAGATTTGCTTTATCACAAAGCGATGTAAATACAGTGTTCTTAGTAGAGAACTGATTACAAGTCTTACAATAAAAAATATGCAGCTTTAGTTGGGCGACTTGCCACCAAGATGCTTCTTTATATTGTTTCTTATTGCATATACCAGCTGCTTTTTCACAAGAAATCATCATAATTTAAAACCAATTTTGATTCATACAACCCATCAAGGCAGTACGGGCGCGATGAATCATCACCCATAAGTTTGACGGATTTATGCCTAATTCATTACAAATATCTTCTGTACTCATACCTTGAATGGTTTTCATAGTGAAAACCAAAGACTGTTTTTTTGGCAATTTTGAAATACAATCTTGAATGGCCATACCCAATTCTTGATTTTCAATGGTTTCATCACCGCCTAAATTAGAGCGGTCTGCAACTCTCTCTTCTAACCAATCGCCTTCATCTTCAGAGGTATTGGTATAACTCATTCGAACTTCGGCCTTACCCTTTTTTGAATTGATTTTTCTATAATGGTCAATTACTTTTCTTTTTAAAATAGCAATTAACCATGTGCGCTCTGCTGCATCGCCTTTGTAATTTTTGGCAGATTTTAATCCAGCAAAAAATGTTTCTTGAACTAAATCTTTAGCAATTTCTGCGTCACTGACGCGTGTTATAGCAAAGTTAAAGAGGTAATCTGCGTATTTGTCTATCCAAGTATCTGGATGCAATTCATGAAGGGGCATAGTTGTTTTTCGGAATTTCAAAATTACAGGTTTTAAGTTAACTATATTTCTTGTTCTCACAAACGACTTCAAAAAATATCACAAGAAGGTCACAATCAGCAGTTTTAGGTTAATCTTAACGGAATAAAGGTTGTTTTTACCTAGCACAAAAATTTGCTTACTTAAGCAAGAACTACGGTTTCCAGGGATATCGATATCAATATCCATTTGTAAATTCGCACTGTAAATTATTTATAAGGTTAATATGAAAGAGCTTGTTAAGCTAAGGTTAAAAGGAAAAATTACAATAGTCTTATTTATGGCAGTAGTTGCGCTGCCCGTAATAGGACAACAAGATATTACGTACTACGATGCTAAATGGAAACCTACTGTTAAAGATAGTGCTAGTTTTTACCGCCCTCAAGTTCAAAAAGAAGGAGTTTTTTATAGGGTTAAAGACTATTATATTTCAGGTCAGATACAAATGAACGCAGTTTCTAAGTATGTTGATAAAGATTACTGGGAAGGTAAGGTGACTTGGTACAATGAAGATGGTACTCCTTATCAAACAGGAAATTATACCAACAACCGAATAGATGGTGAGTTTATTACTTATTTAAAAGATAAACGTCTTGTAGCAAATTACAATAAAGGATATTTCATATCTGGAAAACAGAATATCAATTCAGGCAGTATTAAGATGTACACTGAAAAAGAATCAGACCAGTTAAAAGAGATTCAATATGAAAAAGATTTCAAGGGTATCAGAGTTGAATATTATGGCAGTAAAGAGAAACCTCGAGAAACCATAAAATATTTTGATGCAAAAGGAGAATTGATTGGTGTCCGAGAAGCGGTCCCAAATGGATACTTTAAAGGTGTTGAGGTTTTTTATAACTACAATCCAATGCGTGTAAGGGACATCAATTATTACCCCTATGGTCAATTATTGATAAGTGATAGGTATTACGATAATGGTAAACCAAGGGAGCTCAGCACAAGCGAGTCCAAATGGACCAAAACGTATTACTCGGAAAAAGGTGAACAATTGGCAAAGATTGAGTACAAATTAAGTTCAGAGCGATTAAAGCCTGAGAACGGAACAGAATTGACTTTCGATTATCTTAATTATAAAGCTGTTTCATCAGTTGTAATTTCCTCAAGAACTTATGAAGATGGAGTTCTTACAAAAGAGAAATCCTTTTATAAATCGGGGTCGTTAAAAACGGAGACTACCTATCAAAATAAAACCAAAGAACTGCAAATCAGTTATAGTGAAAACGGGGAAGAGCAAAATCGAATGGTGTACAAGGATTACAGGCCTTATAATGGAACTGAGGTTTTAAAAGATAGAATTTCAACTTATAAAGATGGTAGGTTGGTTGAAGAAGTTCAATTTTTTTACAATACTGATATTCCGCAATCAAAGAAAACTGAAACAAAGCAGACCTTTTTTGATAAGGAAGGAAAAGTACTGGGCGAACTAGAGTTGGAATACAGTAATGGATATTCAAAGCCAATGAATGGTCAACGGTTTACACTTGATTATAAAGATGGCCATGTTACACAAATTGAAATTTTAAAGAATGGAGTAGTTACAAACAGAACTAGTTATCGCAAGAAAATGGTAGGTAAGGACAACTATAAGACCTTTAGGCGTATTGAGGAGTATGATGAGAAAGGTTATGAACGAACAAGGGAAATGACATTTTATAGTAACGGAAAATTACAGGCTGATATCAGTTTTGATAATTATAAAGAAGTTTTAGGGACCTTTTTTGATAAAACAGGAAATAAGATTGGCACATATGACTACAAAAAAGAAGATGGAAAAATGTATAAGTTTTTCTATGATTCTGATGAGCTGGAACTATTAGAGGTAAAAGAAAATGGAAAATTAATTAAGCTGAAAAAGTATGATTATGGACCTAACTTAGGGTATGGTCAAATAAATCCTGTGTTAATAAAAGATATTGATATTGATTGTTGTGCAACCTCTTATACAAAAGAGGGCGAGGTAATAGGTAAATTGATCTATAAAGACCGTGAACCATGGAACGGACAATGGTATGATGAAACTAAAAGAACCTTATACACCTTAAAAGAAGGAAAAAAAGAAGGGGTTTATAAAAAGATTGATTATGCGCTAAATGTGCTGGAAGAAGGTCAATACGTTAATGATATGGCTGAGGGTGTTTTTAAATCATACGATTATAGAGGGCAGTTATTAAAAAAAGAGACTTATGTAAATGATAAGCTCGATGGCACTTCGGTGTATTACGATAATCTTGGAAAACAAATAGGTAGTATTTCTTTCTCTAAAGGAAAACCTTTGACCGGAACAAAGATTATATCTAGCTACAATAACGAAATAAATAGTGAAACCTATAAGAATGGTAAACTGATTGAAAAAATACAAAACGGTGCTAGTGGTAAGACGGTTACAAAGTTTATCGATGAGCAAAAAAAACAATCCATATCGTATTATAAAAATTCCGAAAAAAAGAAATTAGAGTATACAAGTTCTAACACTTATTTAGATGGTAAGGTTATACGTTATAACAAAGAAGGTGTTGTAATGGGTACGGCTGAATTTTCAAAAGGAAATTTTGATAATGGTACTGTATTTTTAAATGGAATTGATGTTGGTTCTGGGGTTAATTATGTAAAAGTTAAACGAAAAGAAAATGTTATTTCAACAACCTTTTACAATGAAAAAGATGAAGAGGTATTTAGTGCCACTGAAAATACCGAGTTCAAAGGAAGTCCAGTGTTTTTAAATAGATTGCAGGTATATGTTGATTATGTGTCGCCTGCTCGATTGTATTAAAAACCAGTATACAAAGCGATGTAAAAAAGCTATTATCTTGGTAATAGCTTTTTTATTTTAGTATGATAAGGGACTATGCCGTTAAAAGTCCTGAACGCTCTAATAGAGCTTCGATTTTTGGTTCACTACCTCTGAAACGTTTATAAAGTTCCATAGGGTTTTCTGTTCCTCCTTTTGAAAGTACATGGTCCTTAAACTTTTTGGCAATCTCTTTATTAAAAATTCCGTTCTCTTTAAAATAAGCAAAAGCATCAGCATCTAGAACTTCAGCCCATTTATAACTGTAATATCCTGATGAATAACCACCTTGAAAAATATGAGCAAAAGCAGTACTCATACAGGTTTGAGGAGTGTCAGGAAATAAGTTGGTTCCTTCAAAGGCTTCTTTCTCAAAGCTTTTTACATTTGCTATTGATGTCGGATCATTACCATGCCAAGCCATATCTAATTTAGCAAAACTGATTTGACGTAAGGTTGCCATGCCTTCTTGAAAAGTAGCGGAGTCTTTTATTTTTTGAATCAATTCCAAAGGAATAATTTCACCTGTTTCATAATGTTTGGCAAAAAGTTCTAAGGCTTGCTTTTCATAACACCAGTTCTCTAAAACTTGACTCGGTAGTTCTACAAAATCCCAATACACAGAAGTACCCGAAAGGCTGGGGTAAGTGGTATCGGCAAGCATACCATGCAGGCCATGACCAAACTCATGAAATAAAGTGGTTACCTCATTAAATGTTAATAAAGATGGCTTTGTTGCTGTAGAAGGCGTAAAATTGCAGACATTAGAAACATGTGGTCTGTTATCTTCTCCACCTTTTCTAAACTGAGATTTAAAAGAAGTCATCCAAGCGCCACCTCGCTTACCGGGTCTGGGATGAAAATCGGCATAAAATAAAGAGACGAAATTTTGGTCTTCGTCATAGACTTCAAAGGTTTTTACTTCCTCGTGATATTTATCTACATTGAAAACCTCTTTAAATTGTAATCCAAAAAGTTTTTCTGCCACCTTGAAAACTCCATCGATAACATTTTCTAACTTAAAGTATGGTTTTAGCAGTTCGTCATCTAAACTGAATAGCTTCTGTTTCAATTTTTCAGAATAATAAGAATTATCCCATTTTTCTAATTGGCCAATTCCGTCTAGTTCTTTTGCAAAATCCTTCAATTGCTCAAATTCTTTAATAGCCGCCGGTTTTGCTTTTTCTTGAAGTTCATTTAAAAATGTAATAACCTTTTCAGGCTTTTCAGCCATACGTTCTTCAAGTACAAAATCGGCATGCGTTTCGTATCCTAATAAATTGGCACGTTCATGGCGTAATTTTGCGATTGCTAAAACATTCTCTTGATTATCTAGCGAATTATTTTTAAATCCTTTACTGCCAAAAGCCAAAGCGAGCTCTTTTCGTAATGCTCTATTACTAGCATATTTCATAAAAGGAATATAACTTGGATAATCTAAGGTAATAAGCCAACCTTCTTTATCTTTTGATTTAGCTAATTGAGCAGCTGCTTCTTTAGCACCTTCCGGTAAACCATCTAGTTCTGATTCTGTGGTAAGGTGCATTTCAAATTTATTGGTCTCTGCTAGTAAGTTTTCACCAAAGGTCAATTTCAGTTTAGCCAGTTCGGTATCGATTTGTCGTAAACGCTGCTTTTTTTCCTCTGGTAAATTAGCACCATTTCGACTGAAACTCTTGTAACGTCTGTCAAGTAATGTTTCTTCTTCTTTAGATAGGTTGAGCGATTTTTTTTGTTCGTAAACCGTATTTATTCTTTTGAATAAGGAAGCATTTAGGGTTATATCATTACTGAATTCTGATAATAATGGAGAAACTTCTTGGGCTATTTTTTGAATTTCTTCATTAGTTTCAGCAGAATTCAGATTAAAAAATACGCTTGAAATTCTATCAAGCAAATACCCAGAATAATCTAATGCGGCAATGGTATTTTCAAAGGTGGGAGCCTTGCTATTTTGAACAATAGCATCAATTTCTTTTCGCGCTTCTTCAATTGCGGTTATAAAGGCAGGTTTGAAATGTTCGTTTTTTATTTTTGAAAAGGGGGCTTTGTCAAAGGATAAAAGAAGTGGGTTGTGCATAAAAAAGTTTACTTTAAAATTTTAGTTGTTGCTCAGAAAATCCTTCATGGTAATAGCGTCTTTTTCTAAAAACTCCGTACCGTCAAAATAGATATAGCGCCATTTTGATTCTGTGGTATCCATATCAATCTTCCAATGCTCTTCTGGACCTATAAGTTTGACCCTTCTTTTTTCAGTATTTATTTGATTAATATCAAAACTATCAACAAGCATCATTAATTCACTATGGTACCACATCACATCATCTATGATTACACTAAAATCTTCTTCACCCCATTTTGTAATTAAATAATCTAACGCAGCGCTATCTGGTGCAATGCTTACAATAGTAGGTTGGGTTAGTTCTATTTCTTCAAAATTGGTAGCTGTTTGGCATGAGAAAAAGAATAATGCTAATAAGAAAATAATTTTTTTCATTTTAATCTAATAGTATTTGTTATCGACTATTTGCTATTTACAGATTTTGCGCCATCAATGACTTTCTGTTTCAAACCCTCTTTATAAAGAATTACTTTGTCAAGTACACATTTATCACCACTGGCGATAATTTGGGCTGCAAGAATACCAGCATTTTTAGCTCCATTTAGGGCAACTGTGGCCACCGGAACACCACCAGGCATTTGTAATATAGAAAGTATAGAATCCCATCCATCAATAGAGTTTGAGCTTTTTACAGGTACACCTATAACAGGTAAAGGCGACAATGAGGCCACCATACCGGGTAAATGTGCTGCTCCACCTGCTCCAGCAATAATCACAGTATATCCTTTAATATGCGCATTTTTGCTAAAGTCAAAAAGTTTTTCAGGAGTACGATGTGCAGAGACAATATCAACATCAACTTCAATGTCAAATCCTTTTAAAATATCGATGGCATCTTGCATGACCGGTAAGTCACTAGTACTACCCATTACTACGGCTACTTTACTCATATCTTATTTGCTAATAACTTTAATAACTTCTTTGACTTTTTGAGCAACTTCACGGGCTCTACTCATATTCTCATCAACAATAGTCACATGTCCCATTTTACGAAACGGACGGGTTTGTTTTTTTCCATAAATATGGGGTGTGACGCCATCCATGGCCAGTACTTCATTTATATTTTTATAAATCACATCGCCAGTATGGTTTTCGGCACCAACTAAATTGACCATTATTCCAGCAACTTTACTTGCTGTTTTTCCTAGAGGTAAACCTAAAATTGCACGAATATGTTGTTCAAATTGATTGGTGTAACTAGCTTCTATACTGTAATGGCCGCTATTGTGAGGTCTTGGTGCAACCTCATTGACTAAAATTTTATCTTCTTGAGTTTGAAATAATTCAACTGCGAGCAAACCAATATGATTTATATGTTCACCAACTTTTAGAGCTACATCTTGGGCTTTTTTTGCGATATTTTCTTCAATTCTTGCAGGACAGATTACATATTCTACTTGGTTAGCTTCTGGGTGAAATTCCATTTCAACTACCGGATATGTTTTTACTTCACCATTTTCGCTTCTTGAAACAATAACTGCCAGCTCGTTTTTGAAGTTAATCATTTCCTCAGCGATGCATTCTACGTTTGGAAGGTGCTCTAAATCTTTCAACTTTCGAACTACTTTTACGCCCTGTCCGTCATAACCAAATTGAGCACATTTCCAAACGAACGGAAAATTTAAACCTCCATTAGCCACACTATCTCTAATTTCACTGGTATATGCAAAACGTGTGAATGGAGATGTGGGGATGTCATGGTCGGTGTAGAAAAGTTTTTGCGTCGCCTTGTTCTGAATGATTCTAAGTGCTCTTGGTTGCGGAAACACCTTTACGCCTTCATTTTCTAATTTTTCAAGAGCGTCAATATTTACATTTTCAATTTCAATAGTCAGTACATCAACATCTTTTCCAAAATTGTAGACCGTATCAAAATCAAGTAAACTTCCTAAAACAAATTCATCACAAGCAATTTTACAAGGTGCTTCTTTTGAGCTATCCAATACTTTGGTTTGAATATCCCATTTTCTTGTTTCATAAAGAAGCATTTTGCCTAATTGGCCACCACCTAGAATACCAAGTTTAAAATCTGAAGAAAAATAGTGCATATAGAATCAACTTGTGATAAAAACAAAAATACACCGAATTCCCAAAAGGGTGAAGGTTTGCCTTAAAAAGCACATTTAAAAAATGCTATCTTTGCCATCCTTATAAAAATAAATAATACTTTGATAAAGCTACACGACAAGCTTTTTAAACCCTATCTGAGCGAATCAGAAATTTTAAATGCGGTTCAAAAAATAGCAGACAAAATTGCTGATGATTACAAAGGTGAAACCCCAATTTTTGTTGGCGTCTTAAATGGCTCATTTATGTTCGTTGCTGATTTTTTAAAAGCATATCAGTATCCGTGCGAAGTGTCTTTTGTGAAATTAAGTTCTTATCAAGGTTTGACCTCTACAGGTATAGTGGAAACATTGTTAGATGTATCTGAAGATATTGAAGGACGAAGTGTTATCATTTTAGAAGATATTATAGATACAGGTCGTACTTTACAGCAGTTGGTCAATTTGTTTTCAAATACCAATGTCAAAGAGTTTAGAATAGCCTCGCTATTTCATAAGCCTGAAATCTATAATGGAGAGTATACCATAGATTATGTTGGACTTGAAATTCCGGATTGTTTTATTGTAGGGTATGGGCTTGATTATAATGAATTAGGCCGTAATTTGAGAGAAGTTTATCAACTAAACCAAACGAATATGATTAACCTAGTGCTTTTTGGAAAGCCTGGAGCAGGTAAAGGAACTCAAGCTAGTTTCTTAAAGGAAAAATATAATTTGAAACACATTTCTACCGGTGATGTTTTTAGGTTTAACATTAAAAATAATACGGAACTTGGTCAATTGGCAAAGTCATATATGGATAAGGGTGATCTGGTACCTGATGAGGTAACTATTAGCATGCTAAAAGAAGAAGTTGAGAAGAACCCTAAAGCAGCAGGTTTTATATTTGATGGTTTTCCAAGAACTACTGCACAGGCAGAAGCTTTAGATAATTTTTTAGATTCTAAAGACATGAAAATAGATGCCACTATTGCTCTAGAGGCAGATGATGATATTTTAGTTGCTCGTTTATTGGAACGTGGAAAGGAAAGTGGCAGAAGTGATGATCAAGACGAGTCTAAAATCCGTAATCGTTTTGACGAGTACAATCAAAAAACTGCTCCTTTAAAAGATTTTTATACCAACCAAAATAAGTTTTATTCGGTAAATGGTATTGGTGAAATTAATGAGATAACCCAAAGATTGGGTGATGTGATTGATGCACTTTAAAAGGTTATGTGTTTAGCGTTTAAATGTTTATCCAATAAAAGAACTCTGAATTATTAAACCAATAAATCGTAAACCTATTTCATGACCGAGGGTAATTTTGTTGATTATGTAAAAGCTTTTGTTACTTCAGGTAATGGGGGTAAAGGATCTGTACATCTACATCGAGAGAAATATATTACCAAAGGTGGCCCAGATGGTGGCGACGGTGGTCGAGGAGGTCATGTAATCCTTAGGGGAAATAATAATCTTTGGACTCTGGTTACGTATAAATTCAAAAAACATTTTAAGGCGGGCCACGGCGAGCATGGTAGTAAAAACAGAAGCTCAGGAGCCGATGGTGAAGATGTTTATATGGATGTTCCATTGGGCACCGTTGTCCGTAATGGTGATACCAACGAAATTTTGTTTGAGATTACTGAAAACGGTGAGGAAAAAATAGTTGCTGAGGGTGGTATGGGCGGTCGCGGTAATTGGCATTTTAAGACCTCGACTAATCAGACGCCGCGTTATGCACAACCTGGTATTGCTGGGCAAGAACATAATATTATTTTAGAGCTAAAAGTGTTGGCCGATGTTGGATTGGTTGGTTTTCCTAATGCAGGTAAATCCACTTTACTTTCTGTAATGACCTCTGCAAAGCCAAAAATTGCAGATTATGAGTTTACCACTCTCAAACCTAATTTGGGCATTGTTGAGTACCGTGATTTTCAAAGTTTCGTCATGGCCGATATACCTGGTATTATTGAAGGTGCTGCCGAAGGTAAGGGCTTAGGACACTACTTTTTAAGACATATTGAGCGCAATGCAACTTTGTTATTTTTGATTCCCGCTGATAGTAAAGATATTTCTAGAGAGTATGAAATTCTTTTGGGAGAACTTCGCAGGTATAATTCAGACTTGATTGATAAGCAGCGTATTGTAGCTATTTCAAAGTCTGATATGCTAGATGATGAGTTACAGCAAATGATGCAAGTTGAACTAGATGCCACTTTAAAAGCCCCCTATATATTTATATCATCGGTTGCCCAAAAAGGGCTAAAAGAATTAAAAGACTTGCTCTGGAAGCAGTTGAACGAATAGTGAACTTTTTAACCTGTCTCAAAAACATTTATTCGTAAATTTAAGTTCATCCGTTATGAAGAACTTAGCTAATATCATTTTAATATTCTTTTTGATTTCCTGCAATTCAGTCAGGGTTACCTACGATTATGATAAGGCAACAGACTTTACCAATTATACTACTTACAATTATTTTAATGATATAGAATCTGGACTTAGTGAATTAGACGAAAAGCGTTTGCTTAAGGCTTTGGACTCCACCTTGCAAGTAAAAGGCTTTCTATTGGCAGAAGAGCCTGATTTTTTCATCAATATTTTAAGTTCTGAGTTTAGAACGGCTCCCAGCAATAATGTTGGTATCGGTGTCGGAGGCACTGGTAGAAATGTCGGAGGTGGTGTTTCTGTTGGTATTCCCATGGGTAATTCTGGTTGGCAACGACAGATTGAATTTGATTTTGTTGATAGTCAGAAAGATGCACTATTTTGGCAGGCAGTAAGCGAGTCTGGCTTTAGAGATAATGCTTCACCTAGTGTTCGCGAAGAGCGCTTGAAGGCAATTGTAGCTAAGGTGTTTGCAAAATTCCCTCCACAATAATCCTTAAAATAGACCCAAAACCTGATTGGGTATTTCCTTTCTACCGTTCGGTAAGCTTAGATTACCGTTGGTCATAAATTACTTTTCTAGGGCATAGTTCGCTTATATATTTGCTTCATAATCAATTAAAAACTAAAGAATATATAATGATAGCACTGGTCAAATTAATCGTTTCACTTGTATTAAGCATTTTACTTTAATTCACAATCAACCTAAAAACTATAAATCATGAAAAATTCAGAAAACATTAAACAAGTAGTATTTATAATTGGCTTCATTTCTTTGTTGGCCGGTACCTTTTTGGCAATTAGTAGTAAAAGTTTAGCTACTAACTTTTTTCCAATATACATTGGGCTAACTTTAATCGGAACGGCGGTATTGCACAAAGAAGAGAATACTAAAGCTTTAGAAACTATAGTATGAAGAATAGTGCTAAAATAGCTTCATTATTTGTTGGGGCCCTGCTGTTAGTTAGTACTGTTTTTAGTATTTCATTGTCAAAGGATATTATTCAAACTCTGTTGTTGTTATTATTTGGTATAAGTAGTTTTATTTTCGCTTTCACCAAAAAAAAAGAGAGAGTCAAAGTGCTTTATGAAGCCAAGTTGATAAAAAAGAATCCAACACTTATAATTTCTGCAACCTTATTGACCGTGGTCTTCTCTGGTGGAGTTGGATATGTTTTTGGAAAATTACTTTATCAGTTTGTAAGTTAAGTTTAACTCATCTAAAAAATATATCAGAACAAAAGTTAAGTGGTAATTTGAGGAGTTGATTCTGCACTTTTTTGACATGGTTTTACTCATGGCAAACTTATTTATCTTTGGGCGTATTAAAATAATATTTCATTTGAGTGATGAACATAACCGATAAAAATAGAAATCTATTTTTCTGGATTTTACAATTTGCTGGATGGGGTTTTTTGAATTCTCTTTCCATATTTGTTTTAAAAAATGTCAGCTTTGAGTTTTTGCTTTATTCTTTTTTAGGGGGTCTTTTCATAGGTTTATTTTCTACTTCCCTGTTAAGATGGTATTTAAAGAAGAACATTTTTTTTGAACAATTTGGCTGGAAACAATTACTCAAAATTATTTTATCTACAATTATAGCTGCAGCTATTTTTGGTGGATTAAATATTGTTTTTGGTTACGGCTACGTGAAATTAGGACCTTCATTATCTTCAGATGAGTTGAACCTCATGAAAATTTATGATAGCAAATGGCTAATTGTATTCAGTTCTGCATTTAACGTTTTCGCTTGGGTAATTTGCTATTTGGGTATAAAACTTTTGTTGAAATTCAACAGTAATCGTATTGAGCGTTTAGAGCTTAATACTAACCTTAAACAGGCGCAATTAAATACACTTAAGGGGCAAATAAATCCTCATTTCATGTTTAATAGCTTGAATAATATTCGAGGTTTAATGCTTGAAGATGTGAATAGGTCTAGAGAAATGCTGACAAAGCTCTCTGAGATGCTTAGATATTCCCTGACTAAGAATAATATTAATGCCATTGCCCTTGAAGAAGAATTGGACATGATAGATAATTATATAGATCTTTCTAAAATTCAATTTGAAGACCGTCTTCAGTTCGTTAAGGATGTCCAGAAAGATTGTTTGCTAGTTCAAATTCCCCCAATGCTAATTCAACTATTGGTAGAGAATGCCGCTAAACATGGAATTTCAAAATTAAAGGATGGTGGCAAAATTGGTTTGAAAGTTCATAAAGATGATAAAGAACTACTAATTCAAGTTTCTAATACTGGTAAATTATCTATTTCCAAAGACTCCACGCAATTAGGTTTAAATAATATTCGTCAGCGATTGAAATTATTATATGCTAATAAGGCTCAATTTAAGTTGGAAGAAACCTCCAATGAAGTTGTAGCTACCATTAATATACCTCTACTATGATTAAAGCTGTAATAGTAGAAGATTCAAGATTAGCACGTAATGAGCTTAAAGAGCTTTTAAAGGTACATACAGATATTGAGCTTATTGGCGAAGCTGAGAATGTTGATGATGGTTTTGAATTAATTCAAAAAGAAAATCCTGATTTACTCTTTTTGGATATTAACATGCCCGAAAAAGATGGATTTGAGTTACTAGAAATGCTCGATGAAGTTCCAATTACCATATTTACAACAGCTTTTGATGAATATGCCATAAAATCATTTGAATATAACGCCTTAGATTATCTTTTAAAACCAATTAATGAAAAACGCTTTGCTTTAGCTATTGAAAAGGTTAAAGCTAAATTAGAAGATAATGAAGTAGAAGAAGGAAATAAAGCCGTCAAGAAACTCTCAGAAAACAGTCAGATTTTTATAAAAGATGGTGAAAAATGCTGGCTTGTTAAAATAGGTTCTATATCTCACTTTGAGATAGTAGGTAACTATACAAGAGTGTTTTTTGAAGACCAAAAACCAATGCTCTATAAATCGCTCAATCAAGTTGAGGGAAAGTTGCCTGAGCAAACTTTTTTCAGGGTAAATCGTCAACAGATTATCAATACCAATTTCATACAAAATGTAATGCCTTGGTTTAATGGGAAACTTAAATTGACTATGAAGAATGGGGAAGAGGTAGAGGTATCGCGGCGGCAATCCTATCTTTTTAAGGATAAAATGAGTTTTTAGAATGATTTCAATAACCCTCCATCAATCGGAATATTAGTTCCATTAATATAAGCTGCTTTCTTTGAAGCTAAAAAAGTAACTAAAAAACCATATTCTTCGGGTTTTCCGATACGTTTAACGGGAACGTTTTGTTCCATGGTGCTTCGAACTTCTTTTTCAGAAACCCCTAGCTTTTCAGCTTTCTTGGCATTAAGTTGTGCTATACGATCTGTATCAAAATAGCCCGTCAGCACATTGTTTACCGTTATACCATATTTCGCTACATCAATAGAGAGGCTTTTTGCCCATGTAACCAATGCAGCCCTTATAGAATTTGAAAGAGCGAGATAATTAAGCGGCTCTTTAACTGAAATGGAAGCTACATTAATAATTCGCCCCCAACCTTGATGTTGCATATGTTTTAGTGCAAATTCTGTAGTAAATACTACTGATTTGAACAACAAATCAAAAGCTGTTTGGTAGTCATCAACTGTTTTTTCAAGTGCGCCTCCAGCTTCAGGCCCTTGTGTATTATTGATTAAAATATCAACGCTATGGTCTTGGAAATAATCAAAAATAATCGCTTTGTACGCTTGATAGTCATTAAAGTCAACTACTAAGTGCTGATGTTTTTGACCTAAGTTGGTTGGTAGATTTTCAATTATTGAAATCATTTTGGCCTTACTTCGAGACATTAGGGTGACACTGGCACCACTTTCTGCCAATTGAATGGCAATTGCCTTTCCAATACCGCGACTGCTTCCGCCTATGAGCGCTTTTTTTCCTTCTAAAGAGATATTCATATTACAAGTTTTGTTCCCCAAAGGTTATGCGGAACTTATTTATATTCTGTGCGTACAGGACTAAAAATATCCATCAATTTACAAGGTGTTATTGCCTTTCCACCATGAGGGGTATTGGAAGGTATTACGACAATATCGCCAGGTTGGTATGTTTTCGTGTTTCCATCTAATGTAAACTCAAAGTTGCCTTCTACAACATGCATAATTTGTTCATGTGCATGATGGTGTTCAGGTACTTCAGCACCCACTTCAACATCCCAAAAGACCCAACTCATTTGTTCGGCATGAACCATTTTGCCATGATAACCCGGCATAATTTCTTTTGATGGTATTTCAGATAGATTCATAATTTTTTTACCAAGATAGCAAGAATCGAAAAACATTTTTGATTCATTAACTATCTTTGAAAGCAAGTTTTAAACTATGAACGTACATTTTATAGCAATTGGCGGTTCTGCTATGCACAATCTGGCTTTGGCCTTGGCGCATAAGGGTTATGAGGTTACTGGAAGTGACGATGTTATCTTCGAGCCTTCAAAAAGCAGATTGCAGGACAAAGGCTTATTGCCCTCAGAATTTGGATGGTTTCCTGAGAAAATCCATACGGGCTTAGATGCTATCATTCTTGGTATGCATGCCAAATCTGATAATCCTGAATTGCTAAAAGCGCAAGAACTAGAACTAAAAATCTATTCTTATCCAGAGTTTTTGTATGAACAATCAAAAGATAAAACACGGGTAGTAATTGGAGGTAGTCATGGTAAAACTACAATTACATCCATGATTCTTCATGTGTTAAATTATCATGATATTGAAGTTGATTATATGGTTGGGGCGCAGTTAGACGGTTTTGATCGTATGGTACACTTAACCGAAGAAAATGATTTTATGGTTTTGGAAGGCGATGAATATTTGTCCTCACCAATAGATAGAAGACCAAAATTTCATTTATACCAACCTAATATCGCCTTGCTGAGTGGAATTGCTTGGGATCATATCAATGTTTTTCCCACCTATGACAATTATGTAGAGCAGTTTCAAATTTTTGTGGATGGTATTGTCAAAGGTGGAAGTATTACTTATAATGAAGAAGATGAAGAAGTAAAAAGGGTAGTGGAAGCTTCTGAAAATAGTATTAGAAAACTGACTTATCAAACGCCTGAATATTTAGTTATTGATGGAACTACTTTATTAGAAACTCCTGAAGGTCCAATGCCAATCGAGGTTTTTGGAAGACATAACTTGAACAATCTTGCTGGTGCCAAATGGATTTGTCAAAATATGGGGGTTGATGAGAATGATTTTTATGAGGCTATAGCAACTTTTAAAGGAGCGTCAAAAAGATTAGAGAAAATTGCTGAAAGTGAAACTAGTGTTGCGTTTAAAGATTTTGCCCATTCGCCAAGTAAAGTAAAGGCGACTACTGAAGCAGTAAAAGAGCAATATCCAAATAGAAAATTAATAGCTTTTTTAGAATTGCACACATACAGCAGTTTTAATCCTGAATTTTTAAAGGAGTACAAGGGTGCTTTAGATGCTGCTGATACTCCTGTAGTATTTTATTTGCCTGAGTCTGTCGCTATTAAAAAGTTAGATGCCGTCAGCGCTGAACAAATTTCTTTGGCTTTTAAAAGGAATGATTTAAAAATCCATACCAACTCAAAAGCCTTTAAAGACTTTGTGTTTGCTCAAGATTTTAATAATTCCGTTGTATTATTCATGAGCTCAGGTAATTATGGGGGATTGAGTTTTAATGAAATTTCAAATTTGATTAATAACTAGGTTTCCTTTTTCATAAGAAGCAATTTTGTCAGACTTATATTTTAGGTATGGCTTTTGACAATAAAAGAATGTGCAAGGCGATAATTTCAATACAAAAACTTTATTTTTCAAAGCATTGAAACGATGGCTGTCTATGCTAATGGTAGCTATTATGCTAGGTGTTTCTAATGTTATTCTCGAAGAAGACCGGAATGTGAACGATACTAGAGTAAAAACAGAAGTATTAGAATTTGTTGATGAGGATAGTAATATTCAATAGAAAATAATCATCATTTCATCGTCCCTTATTCAATCTCTATACCCCAAACTGTCTTAAATGGTGATCTAAATGTTTGTATTCTAGTTGTCCCCATTCTTCTTTGGTAAACTCCCCAAAAGCTGGATGTGGGTACCAATTTTCTCTCGAATTCAATTTAGCGAATTCATCGACCATTGTACTCAGCTTGTCAAATTCAGCTTGAAATTCCTTGGGTTCTTTAGCTTTTAGTTGAGGTGCCGTTGGCAGGTTTTTTCGCCATGGCTTATCGTTATAGAGTGATTTTTTGAAAAATGTTTTCACAAACCAATTTCCTTTTGAACTGTTCTCTCTATTTTCTATAGCAAGTTTTAAAGGGTATTGACAGTGCCAAAGCATTTGTCCGACACTCATCTTACCCCATTGGCGTTCTGAAGTCTCATGGAGCTTTTCAAGTCTAGCTTTAATATCTGTGTAACCTAAATCAGTCAATAGTGATTTCATGGTAATTGAAATTTATATTATGAAGCAGAAGGTACAAACTTAAATACGGAAAAGCCAAATCCAAAAATCAAGTTATCTTTAGCATATGCAAGAAAAGCAGGGTTCTTTTTCTATAAAACATTGGGCTGACGACGATAAACCTCGCGAAAAGTTGGCACAAAAAGGTCATTCTGCACTTTCTGATGCTGAATTGATAGCTATTCTAATTGGTTCAGGTAGTAGAGAAGAGAGCGCAGTGCAATTAGCAAAAAGAATACTGGCTTCAACAAACAATAATTTGAGTGATTTGGGTAAGTTGTCCATTAAACAACTTATGAAATTCAAAGGTATTGGAGAAGCAAAAGCTATTGCCATTATCGCAGCTTTGGAAATAGGAAGACGCAGAAGGGGTGAAGCTGCACAAGAGACTTCAAAAATAACAAGTAGTGCCAATGCTTTTGAATTATTACAACCCATTATAGGCGAGTTACAACATGAAGAATTTTGGATCGTTTATTTGAACAATTCAAATAAGGTATTACATAAAGAACTATTGAGTAAAGGGGGTATAACCGGCACTTTGGTTGATATCCGTCTGGTTTTAAAACAGGCCTTGGAACATAATTCTGTTGGTTTGTTATTGGCGCACAACCATCCATCAGGAACTTTAAAACCTAGTACAGCCGATAAACAAATCACTCAAAAACTTAAGATTGCTGCCGAGGCTTTGGATATAAAAGTATTGGACCATCTAATCATCACTCAAAAGGCTTATTTCAGCTTTGCCGACAATGGAGAGTTGTAGAAGGGGTCTTGGAATTTTGGGTTTAGGATATAAAACTTCTTTTTATTCGTTTTACAAACCTCGTATTTCGTACTTCAAACTTTGTATTTTTGAAATCGATGTTATTAATTTATACTCATAAAATTTCAAAACGGTTTAGTTATGTAATGAAGCATATCTTCACCCGAATGTTGGGTATTGAGATAAGTTTTACCACTAAGGTCGAAGAGTTCATAAAACATTCCGGACCTAAAATAACATATACCAAGCAGCCTTTGCAGAATGAGTTTTTTGTTCGTTCTAATGATTTGTTATTTGAGCAAGGTATAAATGATCTTAACATTAAAATGGGAGATTGGGAAGGTACACCATGTTTTTTTCAGGCAGGTGAACGAAGTAATATCCCTTTTGATATATTCTCGGCAAGCTTTTACCTGTTGAGCAGGTATGAAGAATATTTACCTCATGTAAAGGATGATTTGGGTCGTTTTCCACCTAAAATTAGTATTGCATTTCAAGAGGGTTTTTTAGAAAAGCCAGTTGTAGATATTTGGGTTCAAAAACTTTTAAAGTCCCTAAAAGAGCGTTTTCCTGAACTAGTTTCAAAGCCTAAAAAGTATCGATTCACCTCTATTATCAATGTAACTACCTCACATTGTTATGCATTAAAAGGCTTCTCAAGAAACATAGCTGGTTTTTTTCTTGATTTAGGTAAGTTTCGACTGAGGGCATTGGCCAAACGGATTTCGGTTTGGTTAAACTTGAAAAAGGATCCTTATGATAATTTTGGTGAACTGATGGAAATACAAAAGAACTATAAGGTCAAAGCAATGTTCTTTTTCCAATTTGCCGATTATTCCGCACATGATAAAAACGTCTCTATCTATAGAAATAAGTTTAGATATTTGATAAAATCCGTTGCTGATTATAGCATTGTTTCTTTAAGTGCATCAATGGCATCTTCTGGTAATAACGATATTTTAAAACAAGAAAAAAAACAGCTTTCAAATCTCATTAATAGACCAATACGGTATTCTAGACTGCGATATAACAAAGTGGTTATACCCCAGACCTATCGTAATTTAGTTGAAGCAGAGTTTACCGATGATTATACCATGGGCTATACACATCATATTGGTTTTCGCGCAGGTACTTGTACTCCTTTTTATTTTTATGATATAAACCTTGAGGTACAACAACCAATAAAGGTGCATCCCTTTATGGCTTCTGATTATGCCCTAAGGGGATTTAAAAAACAAGATCAGGTATTTGAAAAACTGGACACGCTATACCGTCAAGTTAAAAATGTTAATGGAGAATTTACCTTGGTTTTTTCAAATGAGCTTTTAGGAGGTAAGCATAAAATAGATTGGTTGCAGTTATACCGTTCGTTGTTAAAACGTTATTATGTTTAAAGATCAAGTTACCGATGTATTTTTTGACTTAGACCACACCCTTTGGGATTTTGAAAAGAATTCAGCACTTACTTTTGAAAAAATATTTGAAGATAATAGTATTGATGTTATGCTCTCAAAGTTTTTAGAGGTATATATTCCGATTAATCTGCAGTATTGGAAACTATATAGAGAAGAACGAGTTACAAAAGCTGAACTTCGATATCAGCGGTTAAAAAAAGCTTTTGATGGCTTGGGTGTATTGATAACAGACGAATTGATTTATATTTTATCCGAAGCATATATAGAAAATCTTTCTTCTTTTAACCACGTTTTCCCTGGCACTATTGATATTTTAGAGTATTTGAAACCTAACTACAGGCTGCATATCATTACCAATGGGTTTGAAGAAATTCAAGAGAAGAAAATGAAGAGTTCTCATATTCGACCCTATTTTGAGATAATCATAAATTCTGAAATGGCAGGTGTTAAAAAACCAAATCCTAAAATTTTTGAACTAGCCCTTAATGAGGCTAAAGTTAAAGCTGAAAATACTCTTATGATTGGCGATAGTCTTGAAGCTGATATTATTGGTGCAAAAAACCTTGGTTTTAATGTATTGCATTTTAATTCTCATCAAGAACCTAAGCATGAAATCTGTGAAATGATTCATAATCTTGACGAAATAAAAAGTTTTTTATAGAGTTATAGTAGGGTAGGTATGGCATTGATTGTTTACTACCATAAGTGAACTACTATAAAATGAAAAAGTTTGTTTGTCACATTATATTGATTAGCATGATTTTCTCATGTGCAGATGATCAAGATTTTAATCAGTTTGATGACTTGAGTGTAGAACCAACTTTGGCATCAAGTATTTTTTATTTTGAGTCAGATGAAACCACAATTAATTTGGCTGGACCAGGTGCTTTTTATGCCCAAAGTTTCACTTTTGAAGCCTTTAACGAGGCTTTTATTAGTGACAATATTCTTGATGGTATTATCACCTATGAAGTAGAAAATACAACAAGTAAAGAACTTCAAATCACCATAGATTTTTTAGATGTAGATGGTAATATACTTGATAGCGAATCTTTTATAATTCAACCAGAACCAGCACCCCTTTTAGAGCGGCAAATAGCCTATGGAGCTGGGGGTAGAAGTTTAGATATTTTGAGAAACACTACTGATATTAGGGTCAATGGTGAAAATCTTGGTGACGCTGTTAGTACATCTCCTCAAACAGAGCCTAAAATAATCTTAAGATCCAGCGCAGAATTTAGGTTGAAACTACGATGAGAAATTTCAAATTGGTTGTGTTTACCATTCTTATGGGAATGGTAATGTCATATGCGCAAAATAAACAGTTGCTGTATGATTTCTATGAGATTCCACAATCATTAATTTTAAATCCCGGTGTTAAAACACCCTATAAATGGCATATGGGAATACCTGGCCTGTCAGGTTTTTCATTTCAAGCAGGTACAAGGGATTTATCCGTTAATGACCTTTTTGCTCAAGATGGTATTGATTTTACTACTAAGTTTCGTGACAAAGTTATAAATGGACTTAATCAAAACGATGATTTTGGGTATAGTGGTCAACTTGAAATCTTTAATGGTGGATTTAGAAGTTCAAAACGCCCTAGTGATTACTATTCTTTTGGCGCTTATGGTGAGGGCTTTGCATCAATTTTTTGGCCAAAAGATTTAGCTGTTTTAGCCTTTGAAGGTAATGCAAGTAATTTAAACAGACGATTTAATTTAAGTCACATCAATCAGCAAGGCGAAGCTGTAAGTGTTTTGCATTTTGGCATTAACCGTAAAATAAATGATAGATGGACAGTTGGTGCTCGAGCTAAAATATACTCAAGTATTTATGAATTTAAATCTACTGATAATGAAGGTTATTTTGTCACTACACAAGGTGATGATAATATTTATAGAAACACACTTGTTGCCGATGTGACAATGAGAACATCTGGTATCGAGGAGATATTGGATATTATTGACGAAAACACTCCAAATACCCAAGCAGATTTAGCGAGTCTACTTTTAAAGCGTTCGCTTCTTGGAGGTAATTTAGGACTGGGATTTGATTTCGGTTTTACACATAAGTTGAATGAAAACGCTTTCTTGACAGCAAGCCTTTTAGATGTAGGCTTTATTTATCATAGTGGTGATATAAAAAACTATACCCTTAATGGTGCTGCTTCTAATGAAGGTGTTGAAATTAGACTGCCTGAGGATCTTACAAATCTTAATAATGATATTTGGCAAGATTTAATAGACGATTTTGAACGCCTTATCCCTCTAGAGACTGATGACAAGACATATGTTTCATTGCGTCCCATTAAATTAAATGCGTCTTACCGGTACAATTTTGGTCAGTACAGTGCTAAATCTAAGGCTTGCGACTGTGAAACAAAGCCAGTATCAAAATCTGAAGATTTTGATTATAAAAATGCATTAGGAGCGCATTTATTTGTAATAAATAGACCTCGTGGACCACAAGCAGCAATCACAGCTTTTTATCAAAAAAGAATAGGCAAGGTTTTGGCACTAAAAACCACCTATACAGCAGATAGATATACACTCACTAATATTGGGCTTGGTTTAAACTTACAAGCAGGCCCCGTTAATTTTTATATTTTGGGCGATAATATTTTGGGCTATCAAAACATACCGGCCAGTAACTACGCGTCTTTACAATTCGGATTTAATATCCTATCTTGGAACAGTAATTGATTACTGTATTTTCATGAGAAAGATATTATCGTTTTTATTTTTTTTGATTAGCCTTCAGTTTGTTTTGAATGCACAACTTAATGATTACAAATATGTGGTTGTGCCAGTTAAATTTGCAGCTTTTAAAAACCCCAATCAGTTTCAGACTAGTACTTTAATAAAACACTTTATGACTCAAGAAGGGTTTAATGTGATTTATGATAATGCTTTGCCTATTGAAGTACTACAAGACCGTTGCTTAGCACTTTTTACAGATTTATTAGATGAGTCGGGTTTGTTTTCAACCAAGATAGTAATAGTCTTAAAAGATTGTAAGGGCAAGGTTATTTTTAAAACTGCGGAAGCCCAGACCAAAATTAAAGAATTGGATAAAGCTTATAAAACAGTTCTTAAGGAATCATGTGCATCTTTTCAAGGTATTGAACATAACTATAAGCAAAAAAAAATCAATAAAAGCGAAGAAGTCATTACCGTTAGTTTTAAAGACGACGTAAAAAATATTGAAAGTACATCTGAAAAGAAATTGATAAGTGAAGAGGGAGTATCAGATATGGTTGATAGCGTGATGCAGCAATCTACTAGGGCGGAGGAAAACTCATTGGAAGTGAAAAAGGGGTTAAAATACTTATATGCTAAACCTTTAGAGAATGGTTTTAAACTTATTGATGCAAATGGTGGAATCAAGTATATTTTGGAAGAAACTTCAATTGAAAGTGTATTTCTAGTGAATCAAGAAGGCGTAAATGGTGTGATATTAAAAAAAGATGACAAGTGGTATCTAGAATATAAAGGTGATACAGGAAAAATAATTGAACAGCTTTTTATTAAGTTTTAGAAATCATATTTTTCTTTCCATCTTTTTTTTAAGAACTCTTTTATATTATTTTCTCTGGGATTATTGCCAGGCTTGTAAAAAGTAGTTCCGTTTATTTCTTCGGGTAAAAACTCAGCTTCGGTAAAATTATTTTCATAATCATGGGCGTAAGCATACCCATCACCATATCCTAAATCTTTCATGAGTTTGGTTGGCGCATTTCTTATTGCCAAGGGTACGGGTAAATCTCCAGTTTCCTTAATTTTTTGCTGCGCGTTATTAATAGCCAAGTAACTTGCATTGCTTTTAGCAGAACAGGCCAAGTAGGTAGCGCATTGACTTAAAATAATACGTGCTTCAGGATAGCCAATGGTTGTTACTGCCTGAAAAGTTGAATTTGCCAATACAAGGGCAGTTGGGTTGGCATTACCAATATCTTCAGAGGCTAGAATAAGCATTCTTCTGGCAATAAACTTAACATCTTCACCGCCATCGATCATTCTAGCTAACCAGTAGACTGCGGCATTAGGGTCACTGCCTCGTATTGATTTTATGAAAGCCGAAACAATGTCATAGTGTTGTTCACCAGTTTTATCGTATAAAACAGTGTTTTTTTGTACTTTTTGCATCACCATTTCATCGGTGATAATAATTTTATCTTGGTTTTCAGCGTTAACTAAAAGTTCGAAAATGTTCAACAATTTTCTTCCATCACCACCAGACAATCTAAGTAATGCCTCAGTTTCTTTAAGTTGAATATTTTTAGATTTCAAAAATTTATCAGTATTCAAAGCTCTTTGCAGTAATGCCTCTAAATCTTCTTTAGAAAAAGAGTTTAAAATATAGACTTGACAACGTGATAACAGAGCTGGTATCACTTCGAAACTTGGATTTTCTGTTGTAGCACCGATTAACGTAACCCAGCCTTTTTCTACCGCACCTAATAACGAATCTTGTTGTGACTTACTAAATCGATGAATTTCATCGATAAATAAAATTGGATTTTTAGCAGTAAAAAGTCCACCGCTTTGCTTTGCTTTTTGAATAACTTCTCTAATATCTTTTACACCACTGTTAATAGCACTAAGCGTATAGAAAGGCCTTTTGCTTTCTACGGCAATAATATTGGCAAGGGTGGTTTTTCCAGTACCAGGAGGCCCCCATAAAATTAAAGAAGGAATAATACCCATTTGTATCTGATGGGTCAATGAACCGTTTTGACCAACCAAATGGTTTTGACTAATGTAATCAGTAAGTGTTTTTGGTCGTATTCTTTCTGCTAAAGGTTCATTCATCTTATAAAAGTAAAATAAATATGAAGATGACAATTTAACCGTTTTTATAATTGTGGTAAATTAATTGCTAACTAGATATTAATGTTAGAAACAAGATATTTTAAATTTTCTCTTGAATTGCTTTTAATGCCTCTTTTTGGGATACTGTCGATATGGACAGTGTTTTGGTTAGAGCTGAGGTTCGGTGTCAATTTTAACAATTATGGTATTTTTCCAAGGAGACTGTCTGGCTTACAGGGTGTTCTGTTCGGGCCTTTTATTCATGGTTCTATTGAACATCTTTACAACAATACTATTCCATTGGCTGTATTGACTTTGGCGTTATACTACTTTTATCAAAAAAGCGCCACAAAAATTATGATATTGGGTATGCTGATTACGGGTGTTTTTACATGGCTTATTGGTCGCCCTTCATACCACATTGGAGTAAGTGGGGTTATTTATGTATTGGCTAGTTTTATTTTTTTTAAAGGGATTTTCACTAAATATTATCGTTTAATAGCGCTTTCTCTTGCTATTGTTTTTATTTATGGTAGTATGTTGTGGTATATTTTTCCTATTGAAGAAAGTATTTCATGGGAGGGTCATTTATCTGGCTTTTTAACGGGCCTTCTACTTGCCAGAATAGTTAAAACTGAAATTCCTGAACCCGTTAAGTACAAATGGGAGCGAGACGATTTTAATGAAGAGAATGATGAGTTTTTAAAGCATTTTGACGAAAATGGCAACTTTATTGAAAATACCACGTCATCTGAAGAAGAAAAGATTAAGGTTGTATATCATATTAAAAGACCTAAAAGTGATAATTAGTTGATGCGTTGACGTAAAGCTTCGTATAGAAATACACCACAGGCAACTGAGACATTTAAAGACTCAATACTACCCACTAATGGGAGTTTAGCCTTTGAATCCAATAGTTGCAAAACAGATGGCGATATACCCCTATCTTCGGATCCCATTAGAATTGCTGCAGGAACATTGAAGTCAACCGAATAAATAGAATCATCAGTTTTTTCTGTAGCCCCGATTATTTTTACTTCTGAAGCTTTTAGGTAAAAAATAACATCTTTCAGGTGATCTACTTTCGTAATAGGAACGTTAAAAACAGCACCAGCTGAAGTTTTAATAGTATCTTCAGTGATAGGCGCAGAACCACTTTTCGGTATAATTATAGCATCAACTCCGGTGCACTCAGCTGTTCTAATAATTGCTCCAAAATTGCGAACATCAGTAATTTGATCTAAAAGTAAAAATAGCGGTTTCTCTTTCTCTTTTAAGATTTTTTCAATTAAGGACTCAAAATCTTGAAAGGCAACAGGTGAAATTTGGGCTATTGCACCTTGGTGATTATTTGCCGTCAATCGATTTAGCTTTTCAAGAGGCACATAGGAAACACTAATACCATGTTTTCGAATTAGATTTTCAAGTTCTTTAAAGAGGTCGCCTTTGAGCCCTTTTTGTAAAAACAATTTGTTGATAGGTTCTTTAGCCTCTATAGCTTCAATAATGGCACGTATACCATAAATCAATTGCATTTTTTTCATATAATATGAATATAAATAAAAAACCCACCTTTAATAAGGTGGGTATATTGGTAAAAAATAAAAATATCTTAATTATTCAAAAATTGGAAAACATTTAATAAATCACTCTCGGTCTTAAGTTTTAAATTCTGTTCTTTCATATAGTCTTGCAGGGATTTTTGCTTATCTACATTAATTGAATTTACCAGTTTTTTATTGTTTAGCTGTATTTCCTTAATTAGGTTTTTCCCTTCAACTTCCATGTAATATGCAGTTGATTGTGTAAACCTAGCCGATCTTCCTTGTACTAGGCTACTTGCCGCTTTTTGGGCATCTTTAAAATCAACTTTCAAATGCTTGTATAATTTATAATCACCATCTTTTAAAAGGGTTAAATAACCATTCTTAGTGTTACCGCTTTTATCAATAAAAGTTTTAAAACTCAAAGAACTGTTATTTGAGACAACACGAATTTTTTTGTCTTTCCCCAATCCACGAAGTGGTTCATCTTCAGAGTTTGTAAGCTTTATTTCAATTTCTTCATTATACGCGTTGTAACGATAAAAAATGTTGCCTACAGATTCACTTCCATCATATAGCTGAGCTGGACTGAAGGTGTTAGACATGTAAGGTGAGCCTTCAATATTGCTATCTTCATAAGACAGTTTCTCTAACTTATCTGAGACAGACCCCATGGCATAATTGTAAAGTCCGTCGGTCTGTGCTCCAACACCGGGTGTATAAGTTGCAATTTGACCTGAAGTTTGTGCATTGAGGCTAAAAGCAATTAATGCAGCCGTTAAAAATCCATAAATTTTTTTCATGATATCGTTTTTGTTTAAGTTATAAAAAAAAAACCATAAAACAAATTCTATCATTAAAAATGGGAAAAGTAACATGATATAGATTAACTACTAATATGTTTTTGAGCTTTTAGAAAATTTATTTTCAATTGTTCTAAAATACTAGAATAAAAAAATCCATCATCTAAAAGTTATTGAGATGATGGGTTTTTTTAAGGGTTCGTAATCTTTACTCTTGATTCAAAAAGTCTAAGACTTTGATAACGCTAGCCTCGTTGTTTATTCGAATGTTATTTTCCTTTAAATAAACCTTTAAAGCCTCTTTCTTATCATCAGGAACTATCTTAATTAATTTTCTATTTTTTAATTCCAATTCATCAATTCGATTTACACCTTCAATTCCAAGATAAAACTCTGTGAACTTTGAAAAACGTGCTGGTATCGCTTTTACAAAGGAATTTTGGGCTTTTTGACCTTCTGTATATTTCACATCGGTTCTTCGATATAACGAATATTTACCATCACTTAATTTGGTGAGATAGCCATTTTGAGTTGTACCTTTCTTATCAATAAAAGTTATAAAGCTCATAGGTTGTCCATTTACAACAATAGAAATTTTCTTATCTCTTGCTAATGACCTAATTCCTTCACTTTCTAAAGTAGTCTGCTTAATTTCAATTTCCTCATTATAAGCATTGTATCGATAAAACATGTTGCCCATGTTTTCATCACCATAAAAGAGTTGTGTCGGAAGAAAAACTTCAGTCGAATATGGAGAACCTTGAATATCAGTATTGGCATACTTTAGTCTTTTGTTGGCATCATTTACCGACCCCAAAATGGTGTTCAGTTGACCTACGGAAGCATTATTTCCGCTACCGGCCGCACCATAATTGGCAACTTGCCCTGCTGTTTGAGCATTTACAATACCTGCAGTCGAAAGAAATAGTAAAAAAGTAAAAAGATTTTTCATTGTATTTTTTTTAGCGCAATGCAAATCTAAAAAAATACCATTATCTGTTAAGTCATTTATGATAAAATTTTCATAAAAACAGCGATATTTCTATAATTCAAGGCTTTGAATAGCTTTAGAATCCTTATCAAAATGATAACCTCGCCAAAAAAATCCAGCTTCGGTGTATCTCCATATAATTTCTCCAGATTCTGTGACTTCCCAAAATCCAAAATCTCCTTCAGTTATAAGTCTGTTTCCATTAGGTAAAAGATCTACCCCAGAGACCCTCCCAGAATAAAGTGCCATATCCGTAAAGCTCCAAATTATTTCTGGTTCGTTATCGGTATTTGGAGTAAGGCTTAAGTTTTCTGGAATCTTCAATTCATAGGCTGTAGATTGTTCATTGGTAAAACCATTTGCATAAACTAAAATATTGCCTTTCTTTTCACCAGACAAAAGATTTGGATGATGGTTTCTATCAAATATTCTAGTCCCTTGATTGTTTTTATATGCTGATGGATTACCAAACCTATAAATCAAATCACCGCCCTTATTAAAATTACCGCCAGAACGTGTCTTTGCTTCTTCCGTTGTAGTGCTATGGTCTAACACCCATATTTCGCTATAAAAATTAGCACTTACGTAGATCAAGTCTTTTTCTGCATCATAAGCTATTCCATTAGCATGGCTTACATCACCATCAGGATTTGTAACTTCTTGATAATTGATATCGATTAACTGGGGATTTAAGGCCACATCTCCAAAATTAAGTTTGGTTTCATCTACATCTTGTATGAGATGATCCCACATATGCCATTCCCATACAATTTCATTCGTAACTGGGTTTATTTCTAACACTGCATCATAAATAATCTGTGTTCCTGGTGAGAAAGCAATTTCATTAGCTTCTTCAACTGATTTTCTCTCCCATGATAAGAAGAGGATATTTCCATTTGGCAACATTTCTGAATCGTGATGTGCAATATGGTTTTCATCAGAATACTCGTAGCTCCATGTTACTTCTCCGTTTTTATTGATTAAAGCAAGTAAACCACCAAATCCACCTAAAGTTAGTATTGGTGATTCTGATTCTAACATGGCTAATAACCTTCCATCATCCAATAAAAAGGCATCATTGCCTAGTCTTTTTCCATTCAAATTCCATTCATGAATAATAGCAGTGGTTTTGTCCATCAAATAAACGCTATTGGCAGAAGCGTCATTGACTAAGATAAAACCATCATAAACCTTTTCTCCTGCCAAGACTTCAAGCCCTTCCTTATCAGGAAAAGATATAGTACTTACAGGAGGTGAGATTTCATCATCTGTCTGAGTTATATTATCGTCTTCTGGACTACTAACATTATCGCTACTACATGAAAGAATTGAAATCGAAATAGATAAAAAAAATAAAAACTTAGGGAATTTTTTATATAAATTCATAGCAAATGTATTTATAAAGAAAAATAATTTTTAATAAGTTAGTGAATCATTCTTAAAAGGAATGCACTTCAAGTGGACCATTATTTTGAGAGGCAATTAAAAGCTTGATTTTGTCACTTTCCATGAGTAATAAATCTTTAACATTCCCATTAAAAAGTATGCCAGATTTTGATGGCGATAATGGATGATAGCCATTTACACCATTTGAGAGTAATACTAAACCAGAAAAGGCATCCAATCTTGGTGTTTCAACTTCTGTTTCATATAAATTGCCACCAACAATAGCATCTTCGTATCCATCATCATTTAAATCTGTAAACACAACCCCCATTATTGGAAATAATTGAGATTCTATGGGTAGTATTTGTTTGTCAAAGTTGCCATTTCCCTTGTTTATTAGTAAAAGTGACTTAAATTCATTAACCTCACCTTCATAGGCGCTGTCAAGTTTATCACCATAAATTTCTAATAAATTAGCTGATGCAAATTTTGAATAGGTTTCGAATTTTTGTTGTATAAATGGCATTTGTTGTGAAGAACATTCGCGACCTCTAACAGGTACATATTGGCCATTATATTCTTTGCTCAAAACAATGTCAGGCGTGCCATTATTGTCAAAATCATTAGCAAAAACCTTGAAAGGTTTTTTTGTACTAGCTTTAAATTTTATGTTAAGTCCTACATTTCCTAGAAGATAATCAGGCAGCCCATCATTGTTAATATCAGTTTCTCTAATGGTAAACCACCAACCTTTAGTATTGGAAATGTTGCTTAAATCAGGTTCTTCTTTGAAGATGCCATTTTCATTTTTTAAAAAGCCAATTCCACTCCACTCACCGACGGCTATTATATCGACCCACCCATCAGTATTATAATCTGTCGCTATCAGTTTGTTTACTATGCCAAATTTTAATAAGTGGGGTGCAACGGTTTCTGTTATATCTCGTAATTCACCTTTGTCATTTTCCCATAATGTTGAGGGAGCAAAATTAGGATAGCTCTGCGGGATAATTCTATTTCCAACTAGAATATCTAAATCACCATCTTTATCAAAGTCTAGGATGTCTACAGATTTACCACTTTTTGGATTGGAACTAAGCACATCTACTTTGGCTCTTTTAAAGTTAGACCTGCCATCGTTCAAATAAATACGATCTGAGTATAGAGAAGAATAGTTTGCAAATTCGTTTCCTCCACTCACCACAAATAAATCTAAATCATTATCATTGTCGAAATCAAAAAATATTGCCTCCATATCTTCATAGCTTTTATCTTGAGCAAAAGCTTGAATCTTTTTTTTAGAAAATCGTCCTGATTCTGTTTGTAAATAGAGTTCTCCACTTTGACCAGAGGCACCACCAATATAAATATCTTCTAAACCATCGCCATTAGCATCTCCTTTTGTCATAAATGGACCTTGCGTTGATTGTTTATAAGGCAGTAAAACTTCTTTCTCAAAGTCTTCGTAGTTATTTTCTTTGTGCACAAAGTCTAAACCAGTAATGGTTGTGTTTATAGGTTTGAACAATTCTTTATTTAAGTGTTTATTGAGCTTAGAGATATTTTTGGCATTTTTTTCTTGAAAAACAAGCTTTTGATTCGCAGCAATATTATATTTTTTTTCTACTTTACCATTCGGCCAGGTAACAGTAACTGTATCTACTGTGGAATACTGCCCTAACCCAAAATGAGCTAGGTTCTCGTGTGAAGACCTATAACCTCTCACTCTTCTTGTTTCCATCATTTGAGACTGGTTAGCGTAATCTATGGTTACTTTGGCAAAAGATTCCGATAAGGATCCTTTCGTATCTATTTTTAAATAGTTTTTTTCGCCTTTATCTGCTGTTAGGTTTTTATATAAAAAACAGTAGTCATCAATATTATTTACAACTAAATCTAAATCTCCATCATTGTCTAAGTCTCCTTGAGCAGCTCCGTTACTAAAGGAAAAATCTCCAAGACCCCAATCCTTCGCCACTTCTTTGAACTTTAGATTGCCAGTATTTTGGTAAAGTATGTTCGGTAGTTTTTCGGAGGGCATTGATTCATAAAGTTGTTTTTTTATTTCTAAAGGAACGTTGCCTTTATATTTAACTTTTGCTTTGTAAACTTTATTTTGTAAATCATTATCTAATGCATAGCGTCTATACCCGTTGGTAATAAAAACGTCTTTATATGAATCAAGATCAAAATCTGACATGAGAACAGACCAACTCCAATCCGTATTTGCCATTTCAGTTGCTTGTGATACATTAGAAAATTTTAAATCTGCAGTCTGTAATTGAAGTGAATTATACATGTATTGGTGGTGAAACCCCGCCTCATTAATTAGGTAATCAAACCTAGCAGTGTTCATTGAGGCCATTAAAGTTTTTGAGCGAATATGATCGTTAGCGGCCATATCTAAAACAAAAATATCTTGCTTTAAGTCATTGTTTATATCGGCAATATCCATTCCCATGCCATAGAAGGAAACATGACGTGTAAATTCTTTTATTCTATTACTAAAAGAACCGTTCTTATTATTGATAAAAAGTGCATCGGGGATATAATAATCACTTGCAAGATAAAAATCGAGCCAGCCATCATTATTGATGTCTGAAACGGTTAGACCAAGACCAAATATTGGACTTTCTACCCCAGCTTCTTTAGTTACATCTATAAATTTGCCATTATCATTACGATACAGGTGAGAACTGTTATAGTACTTAGATTCGGAGTCTTTATTAGCTAGTTTGTATAAATTTATGGGGTCAACACCATATAGCTCATTTTCATTCATTACCAAACAATCAAGGTCATTGTCATTGTCAAAATCAAAAAATACTGATTGCGTGCTTATGCCCGTATCAGCTAAGCCATACTCTTCAGCTACTTCTTTAAAAGTTTCATTTTTTAGGTTTAAAAAGAGGAGATTTTTTCTTTCATGCCTTTCTCTGGGCCCTCCTTGGGATACATAAATATCAAGCCAGCCATCATTATTAATATCTACAAAGGTGATTCCATTAGACCAATTTTTACCACTGTTTACTCCAGCTTTTTGAGAAATATCTTCAAAAGATAATTTTCCCTTATTGATAAATAGTTTATTGTCAACTTGATTTCCACAAAAGAAAATATCATTTAGACCATCATTGTTTAAGTCTGATATTCCGACTCCAGCACCGTTGTAGAAATAATCATAATTAAACAGGTTTTCCATTGTAGAAACATCTTCTTTAATGGTGTTTTTGAATAGTAGTCCACTTTCTTCTTTTGAGATAGTTTCAAATACTTTGTTTTTTTCTTTGGGTTTGGTAGGTTGTGCGTCTTTTGAATCCCTGTTATTACACGAACAAATAAGCATAAAAGGTATTACGAAAACTAAAGCCCTGAAATTTATGAAAGGTTTTATTTTATTGATAGCGTATATGAACATCGTATACTTCATTGAAGATTTAAGGTAAAAATACTAATTATGAATTTTCGAAGATATCATAAAGTGCTTAAGAATGTATTAAAAATAAAAAACCACCTCTTAGAGGTGGTTTTTAATACTAATATTGATGTGAATTTAATCAGCACAATAATCTATTGGTATATCAAAAGCTTCTGTTCCAGAAGATACTGTAGCGACAGTATTTCCTCCTGGTGAAACAATCTCAGCAGACATTTCGCCCCAGAAGTCTCCATTCCAACGCCAAACAGCTGCACCAGTTAATCCATCAGGAACGGTAAACGTTGCAGTTCCAGCACTATCAGCACCAGAACATGGATAACCAGGTTCTTCATAAGGTGTGCATATGCCAATCTCAAACACCGTACCGTCACTTAAAGTTACGGTTAAACCTGGACCACCACCATCAGCAGTGGTTGGCTGCCAACCGTCACCATAAGAATCTTCCATATTCACAGTCCACACACCAGGTGTTGTTGGTTTTGGAGCACAAACTAAAGTAGAAGTGTACTCAAAAGGTGAGCTGAAATAAGAACCTGTAATAGTACCTGAGTTATCAGCAGCAGAATATGTTGCTCCATCAGTTCTAACAATTGCGAATCTAATAGTGAAATTGTCACCACCAAAGATGTCACCGCCAGTCAACCCTAAAGCTGATTGCATTTCGGTAGCAGTGGTAGAATAAGTAAATCTTGGTAAACCAAATTCACCAATGGTGCCATCTGCTAGCGTAAATGATTGTACTAATACTTCATCAGAACCTATAGTAGAATTTCCTGCGTCAGCAGTATTATCGCTATACCCAATATACACGTCAAGAGAAGATAGCAAATTGCCACTTTCTTGGTCTTGAACTTCAACCGTAGCACTAAAACCACCACCAACTAATGTACTAGACGGTACATCATAGTCAATTTCGTTTTGAGTAATCTCAATTGTTCTTAGCGTAGAACCTCTGGTTTCGGCATCAACTATTTGGTCAAATACCTTATCGCTATCTGAACAAGAAATTACAATGATGGATAAAACTATGAGTGATATTATTTTTTTCATAAAAAATATTCTTTTAAAAATTAGAAATTGTATCATTCTTTATGTTGATTTAAAATAACTCCCCAAAATTAATTGGGGAGTTGAAATTTTTTAAATCTTCGTCATAGTATATGTAATTGGCACTGCAGCACCACAACCACCAGAAGGGTTAAAGTCTTCTCCTTCGAATGAGAAAGAAGAATCATCACCATTCATGAAGTCATAAGGTATATCCATAATAGTTTGACCTATACTGCTACCATCACATCCTAATGATCCAGAATTAATTGTGCCAGAAATACCCGTAATAACCCCACATACTAAATCCATTGACATAGTGTAAGCGACATCAAAACCTCCTGGATCATAAGAAAATTGAAATGATCTGTTAGTTCCAGTTGCAACAACGGTAACCGGAGTTTGAGTTAAGAAATCACCAATACCAAATGGAGAAGATCCAGAATTTTGAACAACATTATAGTCTCCAGTAAAGAATGTATCCGGAACCGGACAAATTACAGTTGGAGTATATAAGAAAGGGGAGCTAAAATAAGAACCCGTTATTGTACCTGAGTTATCACCATTAGAGTATCTACGACCATCAGAAAGTACTAATTCAAAACGAACTGGAAATTGATCCCCACCTGTGATGTCAGATTCATTTCTTCCTACAATTGATAACAATTCAGGAAGCGTAATTGAATAACTAAATCTAGGCAAACCAAATTCACCAATAGTAAATGTAGAACTACTTATTGTTTCAACAAGTGTTTCTGCTACATCTGTTCCAGGGCCAATCTCATCAGTGTTATCTGAAAATCCGATATATACTTCAACTTCTTGAACAAGAGTACCGTTTTCTTGATCTTGAACTTCTAAATCAACACTGAAGTTACCTTCAGCCACACCGATAGGTAAATCATTAGAAACTAAATCGATAGTTCTAAGAACAGCACCTCTGGTCTCATTTTCAACGATTTGATCAAATACTTGGTCACCATCTTCACAGCCGGTAGAAAGAACTACCGCTGCCATGGCACCAAAACCTAGAAAATATTTAAAATACTTTTTCATAACACTTTCTAGTTAGCAGGTGGAAATGATGGACTAGATGGATTGGTATCCCAAAACACCTGAGTTGTCAAATCTGATCTCTGCGTTAGGTTTGGATTGTTCAACACCTCATTCTGAGGTAACAAGTATGTTCTTGGAAATGATCCTGGATCTGGTTCCCAGTTAGGTAATACAGTCGTAGGAAACCCTGTCTTACGGTAGTAATTGTAAGATTCAAAAGCACCACCATATAGCGTTACGAAATACTGTTCTGCAAAGATGTTTTCTTTGTCATCACCAGTAGCGGCATTAAAGTCTGCTACAATTCCATCAATATAATCCGTTACATCAGCAGCCGTAGGCTCAAATGATAAATCAGCAGTTCCATCTAAAGCACCAAAAGGTTGAACTTTAGCTATAGACTTTTCAATACCTGCTTGCATGGCTGTAGCTCTTTCAGCATCAGTAGCAGCCATTTCGCCAATCCAAAAATCAACATAAGAAGCAAGGATGATAGGAGTAATACCTGCACCGCCACCACCTTGGCCAAGACCAACACCTGGGGCAATATTAACGCCAGTAATCGCATCTACAGCGTTGAATTGGCTATCATCAAAGCGACCTGCTGTTGGGTAAACCCCTGGAGCAGCTTTTAAAAATCCATCTGGTGGGCCACCTTCATCGTTACCGTGACTTCTACCCCAATACCCATTATCAACACTACAATAAACAAAACCGTCATAATGTGGTGGTGGTGTAAATAAAGAACAAGAAATAGTTTCCTCGTTTGGAGGAACAGGGTTACCGCCTACATCAATAGCACCTGGTGTACCATCTGCTTGTCTGTAGAAATAGTAACGAATTCTTGGATCATCGTTTTGTAACATTAAATCCATTAACCAGTTAGATCGATATGATCCCACACCAGTTGGCGTGTAATCACCTTCATAAAGAGGGTGTCTGTCACTTGGCTGCAATTCACTTACTCCATAACCAATTTCAAAATCATCGTCAGTAGAAGCAATATAGTTTCCACCTGCTATGATAGCATCAAACGCTGCTTTATTATTGGTGTTTTTGTAAGACCTTAAACGAATTGAGTTAATAACCTTAATCCAATTATCAGTATTTCCACCATAAAACATGTCTAATGCTCCTTGATCTGATGGTCCTGAAGCTAAAAGCGCTTCAGCTTCGCTAAGAAGACCAAAAGCTCCAGCATAAACTTCTTCTCCGCTATCAAGCGCAGGTGCTGGAAACTCGGCTGGGTTACCAGCCTGAGAAAAAGCAGCAGAACCCAAAACGTCTACTAACTGAAATAAACTATGGGCATACATAATTTTACCCAAAGCAATATGGAAAGAGTAATCTACATCACTTTCAGCATCAATAGCTTCTAAGGCCTGTAGGTTGGTTAAAATACCAACTTCAACATTACCATTACCTGGTATTGTAAATTCAGAACTGTATGTCCTTGCCCAAACAAAGTTTAAAGCACTACCTGGCAGCGCATTAAAGTAATCCCTTCCATTGAAATAATCAATACGGGTCAATTCAGCCACATCTTCAGATAAAAAGTACTGATTTGAAGCGTATGCAAGTTGCATAGAGTTCAATAGTAAATTAGGGTCTGATTGTGTCGGTGACAATTCATTTGGACTTACTGTTAAGTCCAAATCAGTCGTTTCGCAGCCAGTAAAAATACCGACCGTTGCGAAAATCATTGTGATTTTTTTAAATATTTTCTTCATGATATCTTATTATCAATTTTTTATTAAAATGAAGCTCTTACAGTAAACCCGTATCTTCTAGCACTTGGGCCGTTCAAGAAATCAAACCCTTGTCCGTTACCAACTCCAACACCTTGTACGTTTGGATCAAAATTAGCACCATCAGGAGTGTTGTAAGCGTCAAACCAAAGGTTGAAACCTTGTAAAGTAAATGTCAAAGCACCAAATGGTGTTTTGTCCAAGAACTTAGATGGAACACTGTAAGCCAAAGAAACTTCTTGCAAACGCAATACAGAAGCATCATAGATTCTGGTTTCAGTAGGGCCAAATAAAAGGTTGCTAAAGAAATAGGTAGAGTTATTAATTTGAATATTATTTTCGCTACCGTCTGCATTAACACCAGGCAAAACATAAGTACCTAAACGATCTTCGGTTTCAATACTTAAACCTCTACCTAATAAAGTAGCGATAGTACTTGAAAGAATGTCTCCACCTTTAGTATGGTTAATCTGGAAATTTAAATTCCAGTTTTTGTAACGAATACTATTAATGAAGTTCATTTGGTAATCAGCAATAGCATCACCTACGATAGGCACATTACCATCTGCATCTTGCTCCGCTACTTGGTAAGAACCAGCTGCATTAACAATAAAATTACCAGCATCATCTCGCTGAATCTGCGTACCTACAATAGTACCCAATGATTCACCTTTAATTGCGGCATTTGAACCTCTAAACAATCCACCACCTTCGGCAAGTGAACCAGCATAGAATATGGCGTCTTGCTCTAATTCAGTTACAATAACATCATTGGTAAAGAAATTAACTTTCGAATTCCAATTAAAGTTGTCGCTTCTAAATAGATCAACACCAAGTTCAAGTTCCCAACCTTTATTTTCAATTTCACCAATGTTACTTTGTGTTAAAGTAAAACCAGTTGAAGGAGCTAATGGTTCTTGTACAATCAAATCATTAGTAGTCTTAATGAAATAGGTTGCATCTAAAGAAATTCTGTTTTTCCATAATTTGGTTTCAACACCAAGTTCAAGTTCTTCTAAAAGCTCTGGTTTCAAATCAGGGTTTGCTCTAAAATTGGCAACTTGATTTGTGGTAACCGTTCCACCAGTAATTGGATCGTTAAACACTTGCGTGTTCTGCTCGGTAAATCCTACAGTAGGATAAGAAGAAGTTGTATCAAAGTTGGCAGATGTACCAAAACTTGCTCTTAGTTTTAAGAAGTTAAGACCGTTTTCTGACTTCAACTCAGGAAAAGCGTTCGTTGGTAAGAAAGATAAACTAGCACCAGGATAAGTGATATTGTTATTTTCACTCTGGAAATTAGATACCCAGTCTTTACGAGCACTTACATTAAGGAATAAGTAATCATCATAGTCTAAGGTAGCTTGACCTAAAAGACCTACAATGTTTCTCTTTCTTGAGAATTGTATAGGTAACTGGTTTTGGTAGTTAAAGTGTCTTTTAACACCGAATACCAATTGCCCTGTACTACCAACACCACTTCTGTCAAAGAAATCTGAACGAGCAGTTGCACCAGCAGTAAAAGATAATCCTAATTTTTCAGAGATATCATAGTTACCATTGATAGATGCGAAATGATCCCAAATAGTATTGTTGTTATCATAGGTCTGCAAGAATCCAAAAATAGCATTGTTAAATTCAACACCACCTTTATTTGAACTGTTAATGTTACGTTCGTTGTAGAAATCTAAACCTGATCTCCAAGTTGCACTTAAGTTATCATTGATATCATAAGTAGCAGATAAGTTCCAAAAAGAACGGTTGGTAATTTGTCTGTATTGTACATTCTTTGCAGTCCATCTTGGATTGATGATACTGTTATTCTGTCTGTAATACACACTACTACCATCAATTGGGTTTTCAAAAGGAAGACCCATTAAATCAACACTTAAAGGTGTAAAGAATACGTTTCCATAAATTGAAAGACCATCAGTACCATTACCTCTACTTGCTGCAATTGGAGGAGTTTTAACATCTGATCTAGCGTAGTTCATTGTACCTCTAATTGTAAACTTATTAGATAACTTGGCTACACCACCTAAAGAGATATTAAATCTGTTGAAATCGTTACCAGGTGTAAACCCTTCATCATCATAGTAACCTACGTTAGCATTAAAAGCAGTGTTTCCGTCTTCTGAAGATCCTGAAACATTAACGTTGGTATTGATAGTAGAACCAGGACTGAAAAAGTTCTCAACTGAATCATAAGGTCTCCACTCATATCTTGCACCAGCAAATTCTGGGAAAGCTTGAGGAATACCTGTAGCTGAAGAAGCAGTTGAGTAAGGATGTGCTAATGTACCAGCATCATCGATAGCTGATTGTGCACCCCATCCTGCTGTTCCACCTCTATCGAAACTAGGACCCCAGTTACTAAAGAACCAACCAAATGCTTGGTCAAAACCATTTCCATATTGTTTTTGATATTCTGGTAAAGAAGCGATTTCGTTAGTGAAAAAAGATTGACTAACTGTAATCTCAGTCTTTTTAGGGCCAGTACTAGCAGAACCTGACTTAGTAGTTACCAAAATAACCCCGTTACGACCTTGAGTACCATATAAGGTAGCAGCAGAAAGACCTTTAAGTACTTCAATGCTCTCAATGTTGTTAGGATCTAAATCCAAGAACCTTGAACTACCAGTGTTACCACCAATAAAATCTCCTTGTTGGTTCGTGTCATTACTAAATGGTACACCATCAACAATAAATAATGCTTGGTTACTACCACTAAAAGAACTTAAACCTCTAATAACAACGTTGGTTGCAGAACCAGCAGCACCACCACCTGAAGTAATTTGTACCCCAGCAGCTTTACCTGCCAATACTCTGGCAACGTCACCTTCAGCTCTATCTTGCAATTGTTCAGTGCCGACAGAACTTACCGCATAACCAAGAGCTTTTTTCTCTCTCTTAATACCTTGTGCGGTCACTACCACTTCTTCAAGTGCTTGTGCATCTTCTTCCATTTGCACATTCATAGTAGTTCCAGCACCTACTGTTCTTTTGACATCTCTTTGCCCAATGTACGTAAACAACAGGCTTTGGCCTGCGCTAGCAGTAATTGAGTAATTTCCGTCAAAATCTGTTTGGGTACCATTGGAAGTACCTTCTACGACAATGTTAACCCCAGGCAAAGGCAGACCATCTGAATCTGTTACTGTACCCGAAATCGTCTTGTCTTGTGCAAAAGATAAGTGCACAACAAACGCCAATAATAGCGTTAAGATTCCATTTAGTTTTGTTCTCATTTTTAAATTATTTGAATTAGCTAACCGCTAAAATCATAATTTCATGTTAATAATCCAAACTAATTTCACTAAAATTTCACACTCCCGACAAATATTAACCATATCTCAAATAAAGACTTTTAAATTAGTGAGGCTGTAATTGGGATAGCGCCATAATGTTAAATCTGCATTTAAATCTGGTGTAGCTGGTAAATAAGTAAGAAAGAAGCTTGAATGACTGCATGCATGTTGTTAAATGTAAAAAGGTATAATGATTAGAATTTGGGAACTTTTATTGTTTTTTGTTTTTGTTAACATGTTTTCACAAGGAGAAGGTGGGGCTTTTACATCTTCAAGACTTGCTGCTTTAAAAACAGGTGAAGGCGCTTTAGGTAATAACCCTAGTGCCTTGAATTGGTTTAATGATGTCAGAAATAAGACTGCTAAACTTGGAGAGCTGCAAAAGTTAAGTTTGGATGATATTGATGGTTCTGTTTATTTAGATGAGACTTTTGTTGAGGGTATGATATATTATAGGGATGAACCCTATGAAAAATTTCAATTGCGATATGATGCTTTTAATAATGAAGTAGAGCTTAAAAGAAACAACAAGATTCAAATTGAGGCGCTACATAAAAATGAGTCTATAGCATGTATAATAAATAAGGAAAGATTTGTGTATAAATCTTTCATCAATATTAGGGGAGGAATTGAAAAAGGATATTTGATTGAGTTATACAAAGGTGATAGGTATGTGCTATACGAAAGAAGAATAAAGATTTTTAAAGAGGGTAAACAAGCGAAAACATCACTACAAAATTCTTTCCCACATCGGTTTCAAGATAAAAGTGAGTATTACATAGCTTCACATAACGAGCATCCAAAAGAATTTAAAGCAACTAAAAAAGGAGTTGTAAACTTATTTGATGAAAAGGATTTAACTTCCATAAAAACCTATATAAAGTCCAATAAGATTGATTTGAAGAAAAAAGTCCACTTGGTTGACTTTGTTAGATATGGCGATAACCTATAAATTAAGGTAACAAGCATATTTAAAACTTCACCTTTGTTTTGGAATTCTGACGATAGGGGGAATCTAGCGCAAACAAGCAAGCACATTGTTGCTCACTCGTGATGTAGGATTCTTCATGTATCAGAATGACAATATTCAAGTTTCTGTTTCGACACCTTCTTTAGTTTCCTGTAAATAATCGCAGTTGAACTGTAAAGCCAACGCTAGAATAAAAAGTTTAAAAAAACAGCATGGTTTGATATTATGAAAGCGAACATTGGTTTTTAGGTTTTAGACAGCTAAAAATGATAATTTAGATGTGTTCTGGTTAATTCAAAAAACAATTTTCAAAATAACTAGCAACTGATTTGAATTATTGCGAAATATCATTACATTTGCAGCCCCAAAAAATGGGGTTTTTGATTTTTAACAAAGATATTAATGCCAACAATTTCACAATTAGTAAGAAAAGGAAGGGTCACAATTACCAAGAAGAGTAAATCGGCCGCTTTGGATTCTTGCCCACAACGAAGGGGAGTTTGTACGCGTGTTTATACTACTACGCCTAAAAAGCCAAATTCAGCAATGAGAAAAGTTGCTAGGGTTAGGTTGACTAATGGTAAAGAAGTGAACGCATACATTCCTGGGGAAGGGCATAACCTCCAAGAGCACTCGATAGTATTGGTAAGAGGTGGAAGGGTAAAAGATTTGCCAGGAGTTAGATACCATATTGTTCGTGGAGCACTTGACACCGCTGGTGTGGCAGGTAGAACACAACGTAGGTCTAAATACGGTGCAAAACGCCCTAAGAAGTAATCAAAACTTTTAGAAAGAAGAGATGAGAAAAAGACAGGCAAAGAAAAGACCATTATTACCAGACCCAAAATTTGGTGATCAATTGGTGACTCGTTTTGTGAACATGATGATGTGGGACGGAAAAAAGTCCACAGCATTTAAAGTGTTTTACGATGCAATTGATATCGTAGAAGAGAAAAATACTGACGAAGAAAAAACAGCATTAGAGCTTTGGAAAGATGCATTGTCAAATGTGATGCCACACGTTGAGGTGAGAAGCCGAAGAGTAGGTGGAGCTACATTTCAAATTCCAATGCAGATTCGTCCAGATCGTAAAATTTCTACCGCGATGAAGTGGTTGATTCTATACGCTCGAAAAAGAAATGAAAAATCAATGGCGCAAAAATTAGCGGCAGAGGTTTTAGCAGCAGCAAAAGAAGAAGGAGCGGCGGTTAAGAAAAGAACTGATACGCACAAGATGGCTGAAGCAAATAAAGCATTTTCCCACTTTAGATTTTAATTACTGAAATGGCAAGAGATTTAAAATTCACAAGAAATATAGGTATTGCAGCGCATATTGACGCTGGAAAAACTACTACTACAGAACGTATTTTGTTCTACACTGGTGTAAGTCATAAAATCGGTGAAGTTCATGATGGTGCAGCCACTATGGACTGGATGGAGCAAGAACAAGAACGTGGTATTACTATTACTTCGGCAGCTACAACATGTACATGGGAATTCCCAACTGAAAATGGTAAACCAACTGATGACGCCAAAGGATATCACTTTAATATTATTGATACCCCTGGTCACGTTGATTTTACGGTTGAAGTAAATCGTTCGCTTCGTGTATTAGATGGTTTGGTCTTTTTGTTCAGTGCTGTTGATGGTGTTGAGCCGCAGTCCGAGACAAATTGGAGATTAGCAGATAATTACAAGGTTCCACGTATTGGCTTTGTAAACAAAATGGACCGTCAAGGGTCAAACTTTTTGATGGTTTGCAAGCAAGTCAAAGAAATGTTGGGATCTAATGCTGTTCCAATAGTTTTACCAATTGGTGAAGAAGGTGATTTCAAAGGCATTGTTGACTTGGCTAAGAATAGGGCTATAGTATGGCATGACGATAATTTTGGTTCTACTTTTGATGTTGTAGATATACCGGAAGAAATGAAAGCTGAGGTAAAAGAGTATAGAGGTGCTCTAATTGAGGCCGTAGCTGAGTATGATGAAGGATTGATGGAAAAATTCTTTGAAGATGAAGACTCCATTACTGAAGAGGAGGTTCATGCTGCATTAAGAGCTGCTGTTATGGATAGAGCTATAATTCCAATGATATGTGGTTCTTCATTTAAAAATAAAGGTGTTCAATTTTTACTTGACGCTGTATGTCGATACCTTCCTTCTCCTTTAGATAAGGATGATATTGTTGGTACTGATCCTGATACAGGTGAAGAAATAACCAGAAAGCCAAACGCTAAAGAGCCATTTGCTGCTCTGGCATTTAAAATTGCCACGGATCCTTTTGTTGGTCGATTGGCATTTTTTAGAGCTTATTCAGGTCGTTTAGATGCCGGTTCTTATATTTTGAACAATCGTTCAGGTAAAAAAGAACGTATTTCGCGTATCTACCAGATGCATTCCAATAAGCAAAACGCTATTGATTATATAGAAGCTGGTGATATTGGTGCTGCGGTAGGTTTTAAAGATATTAAGACTGGAGATACAATGTCTTCGGAAAAGCATCCTATTGTTTTGGAAAGTATGGATTTTCCAGATCCAGTAATAGGTATTGCAGTTGAACCTAAAACCAAGGTTGATGTTGAGAAATTGGGTATGGCTTTGGGTAAATTAGCTGAAGAAGACCCAACATTTCAAGTAAAAACTGATGAAGCTTCAGGCCAGACTATTATTTCTGGTATGGGTGAGCTTCACTTGGATATTATTGTTGATCGTTTACGTCGAGAATTCAAAGTTGAGGTAAACCAAGGTGAACCGCAAGTTGAGTACAAAGAAGCCTTAACTAAAAATGCTCAGCACAGAGAAACTTACAAAAAGCAATCTGGTGGTCGAGGTAAGTTTGGTGATATTGTATTTGAAATGGGGCCTGCTGATGAAGATTTTGAAGGAACTGGACTTCAGTTCGTTGATAAAATTAAAGGGGGTCGTATTCCAAAAGAATTTATCCCTTCTGTAGAAAAAGGTTTTGCTACTGCTATGAAAAATGGTCCGTTGGCTGGTTATGAAATGGATACAATGAAGGTTGAATTAACAGATGGGTCTTTCCACCCGGTTGATTCTGATGCATTATCTTTCGAATTGGCGGCAAAAATGGGATATAAAGCTGCTGGTAAAGCTGCTGGTGCGGTAATTATGGAGCCTATTATGAAAATTGAAGTATTGACTCCTGAAGAAAACATGGGTGATATTGTTGGTGATTTAAACCGTAGAAGGGGTACAATCTCTGATATGAGTGATAGAGCAGGTTCTAAAGTTATAAAAGGCGAGGTTCCCTTATCGCAAATGTTTGGTTATGT
>Ga0316204_10000835_pt1 | contig 99022 bp, 109 predicted proteins | sample 6monrhotite_MG_2_FD_205661 | JGI IMG/M metagenome (GOLD analysis project Ga0316204, IMG submission 205661) | Microbial mat bacterial communities from mineral coupon in-situ incubated in ocean water Damariscotta River, Maine, United States -... | ecosystem: Environmental > Aquatic > Marine >... | reverse complement strand
AACATATCAGGCGACTCACGATGCGTTGACTGGTTTAATAAACCGAGCTGAGTTTGAATATTTGACTGAAACACTCATACTGGAATCAAAAGATACTGACAGACACCATGCATTAAGTTACCTCGATTTGGATCAATTTAAAGTTATTAATGATACCTGTGGTCACCAGGCTGGTGACGAACTACTTAAACAATTATCATCTTTACTCCAACGAGAATTACGCGGCAGCGATATTGTCAGTCGTCTCGGTGGAGATGAGTTCGGTATAATATTTCGCGATTGCAATATTGATAAAGCCGCAAATGTATTAGAAAAACTAAGGGAAAAAATATGCTCGCAACGATTTGTCTGGGATAACAAATCATTCAATATGAGTGTTAGCGCCGGTCTTGTCGGCGTTACTGCTCATACTGGAACACTATACGACATATTCAGCTCCGCTGACAGCGCATGTTATGCGGCAAAAGAACAAGGCCGTAACCGCATACATATATACAAAGAAGATGACATTATTATGACCACAATGGAAGGTCAAATGCATTGGGTACATCGTATAAATAAAGCATTAGAAGAAGATCGATTTGATTTATATTATCAAACTATTGCGCCCTTGCATGATAGTAATGAAGGCATAAGTTGTGAACTATTAGTAAGAATGATTAGTGAGGAAGGAGAAATCATACCACCCATGGCATTTATACCTTCAGCCGAGCGATACAATCTTATGTCTAACATTGATCGATGGGTTATTGATAAAGCCATGTCGATGATATCTGAACATACAACACTAATAAAAGATAAAGACAGTCACTTCTCAATTAATTTATCAGCACAGTCAATTTGCGATAAAAATTTCTTAAGTTTTATAAAACAACAGTTTGATAAATATGAGTTACCTGCAGAGTTTTTCTGTTTTGAAATAACTGAGACAACGGCTATATCTAATTTAAGTCTTGCTAAAAAATTCATATCTGAACTAAAAGAGTTAGGCTGTAAATTTTCACTGGATGATTTTGGCAGCGGTCTCAGCTCATTTGAATATTTAAAAAACCTGTCGGTTGACTACCTGAAAATAGACGGCGCATTTGTTAAAAACTTAATCAATGATCAAGTTGATAAGGCAATGGTACAATCAATTAATCAAGTTGGTCATGTGATGGGAATACATACCATTGCTGAATTCGCAGAAAACGATGAGATACTCAACATATTAAAGGACATAGGTGTTGATTATGCTCAGGGATACGGCATTTCAAAACCGCAACAATTCAGACGATTAGAAGAACTGGTTACAAAAAACTAAATTAAATAACGAATTATATTTAAACATACGCAGTTTATTGAAGCTATTAATATCAAAATGCTAACACACTGACAGTAAATTTAATCGCACCACTAAAGTTCCTGCAAAGTTTTAACCGGTGGCTGCATAATCACCTTACGCGTACTTAAATAACCCGCACTAATAATCAACACCACACCGCTTACGGGGCCTGCTAACCACATCCAGTAATGCAAACCATATTGCATATCCAGCACCTGAGTATAAACAGCCAATGCAACCAACTCACTACCTAGCACTGCGACCAAACCAGCAGAAAACCCAAGCAAAACAAACTCTGCAAGTAAGATTCTTTTCAAATAGCTCTTTTTTGCACCAAGGGTACGTAAAATCAGAGTATTTTGTATACGCTCATCCATAGTCGATTGAATAGCCGCCAATAACACCGTAATGCCTGCTAATAACACAAACCCCATAACAAACTCTATAGCTATGGTTACCTGTGTAAGAATACTTTTAAGCTGATTGATAATAACATCCAGCTCTATTACGGTTAACCCAGGAAAGTCTTTAACCATTTTATTTATAAATATCTTATTGTTTACAGGTAAGTAGAAACTTGTGATGTAACTGGTAGGCTCATCATTAATAATGCCGGATGGAAATAATATATAGAAATTAGGTGTGAATGAATCCCACTGCACACTTCGTAAACTAACAACTTGCGCGGTGATTTCATGATCAACAATTCTAAAAGTGACCGTATCGAATAACTCCACATTTAAGCGTTTAGCTAAATTTTGCTCAATTGATATCAAGGGCTTACCGTTATCATCCGCATGCCACCATCGACCCTGGGTTATTTCATTATTAGTCTGTAACTGAGTTGCCCACGAAAGATTCAGTTCACGTTTTAGCGATTCATCTAGTAGTAATTCATCATCAGTTAACTCCACCACCGGAATTTCATTAATTTTGCTAATACGGCCCCGCACCATAGGAAATATGTTTTCCGTTTCAATATTATGCTGAATAAGCAATTGCCTAACAGCATCGACTTCACCTGGCTGGATATTAATAATAAAATGATTCGGTGCCTGCGCAGGTATGCTAGCTTGCCAGCGAGAAATGAGGTCTGTTCTAATTAACAAAATAATCATTAACACCATCAATGCTAGACTAAAAGACAATATCTGTAATTGACTATTAGATTTATGACGAATAAGTTGTTGCAAACCTAATCGCCATGGACCATGTAATCTTTTACTAAAAATATAACTGGTTTTAAACAGTATTAATAATAAAATACCTAACATCAAAACAGCTAAGCCAACCCCCGTCATTACCATCAATGTTAAAGCCAGATTAGTTGATTGCCACCACATCAAAAGTACAATACTTAATAGTGCAAACATATATATAAAAACACTACTGACAGGCATCGGTAACATATCTCGCCTTAACACTCTTAACGGCGGTACAGATTTTAGCCTGAGAATCGCGGGCAAACTAAATCCCACTAAAGTAACCAGCCCAGATATAAGCCCAATTACAAAAGGTTCAAGGGTTGGCGGAGGCAATTGTGACGGAAGTATATCGCGAAGCAACACGATTAAAACTTGCTGACTAAAATAACCCATCACACAGCCTGTTAAACTTGCCAACAATCCAATCAATAATATTTGATATGTATAAAGGTTGATTAACTGGGATTGTTGTATACCCATACAACGCAATAAAGCACTCATATCAAAATGACGAATACTGTATCGGTTAGCAGCCATAGCGATGGCCACACCTGCTAGCATAACACTAAGCATAGCGGCTAAAGATAAGTATTGTTCAGCACGATTAAGAGCCGTATATAACGCCGATGAACCTTCTTTACCGCCGATTAGTTTTTGCGTAGGATTGATCTGTGGTTTCATCCATTGTTCAAATATTTTTCGTTGTTCTCTGCTCCCTGTGAATAGCTGCTGATACACTACTCTACTACCTGGTTGAATAATCCCGGTCTTATCAATATCATCAAAATGCATTAATAAACGAGGTGCGATGGTAATAAAATTAGTTGTCTGCCCTGGATCATCTATAAGAACCGCCGTAGCTTTTAACTGACTTTCACCTAATTCAATATTATCGCCAATATTGATATTAAGGCTATTGAATAACCTCGAACTTAACCAGACTTCTCCGGGCAATGGGCCCTGTTTTTTTTCTATAGCTTCACCATAAAGTGTTGGTGAAATTTTTATTTTACCTTTTAACGGATAGTTATCATCTATTGATTTTACATGCGCTAACTGAAACGTATCATGAGCAACAACAACACTTGAAAAAAGCAGACTGTTACTATGCTGTAAGCCCAGCTCCTCGGCTTTTTTAATAATGGACTGACTAACAGGCTTAGGGCTGGAAAATAATAAATCAGCTCCCAAAAAATCCCCACTCTGTTCATGAATAGCCAGATTAATACGCTGTGTAAAGACACCAATTGATGTAATACTCGTTACCGCAATAATCAGCGCCAATATTAAAACTTGCAACTCGCCGGCTCGCCAGTCACGCTTAAGTAATTTCCAGGATAATAAGAAAAGATTCACTAAATTTGTTCCGTCAGTTTACCATGCTCAAGATACAGTCGTCGCTGACACTGCTGTGACAAGTGATCATCATGTGTAACCAATACTACCGTGGTGTTTTTTTCCCTGTTTAATTGCAGTAGTAACTCAATGATAGTTTTCCCGGTTTGGTGATCAAGATTACCTGTGGGTTCATCTGCAAAAAGAATATCAGGCTCTGTAACGAAAGCTCGCGCAATAGCAACCCGCTGCTGCTCACCGCCAGACAATTGCCTGGGATAATGATTAAGGCGTTCGGCAAGACCAACACGCTGTAGTAAGTTTTCAGCTTTAACCTGAGCATTTACATCATTATTCAACTCTAAAGGCAGCATCACATTCTCAAGAGCCGTTAAACTCGCCAGCAATTGAAATGACTGAAAAATGAACCCGACATGGTTAGCCCGTACTGCTGCGCGACCATCTTCATCAAGATTGTTAAGTAAAAAATTGGCTAGCTTTATATCACCATGGTTAGGCAAATCAAGACCTGCTAGCAAGCCAAGCAAAGTAGATTTACCTGAACCGGATGCACCCAGAATAGCAACGGTTTCACCCGTCTTGATTTCAACATCAACTCCGGTCAATATATCCAGTGTACTTTGGCTGATACCATTAAGATAAGGTACGTGTTTTATAACGTTTTTAGCAGTGAGAATATTATCAATGGACATATTTTTTAACATAATGCGTTTTTTCTTTGCGTTAATAGTAATGAGCAGTCTTTCATCCGTTTTAGCGTATGCTAAGCCGACTTCGGTTGTTTTGTTGTTTGGTGACAGCTTAAGCGCTGCTTATGGTATTGATCAAGTTGAAGGCTGGGGCTCTCTACTAGAACAACGCATCAAACAAAACAACATTCCATTTAGGGTAATTAATGCCAGCATAAGTGGTGATACTACACAAAATGGCCTGTCACGATTATCAACTAGCTTAACAAAACATCAGCCAGATGTGGTAATAATTGAATTAGGTGCTAATGACGGTTTACGCGGATTATCATTAACACAAATGAAAAGCAATCTGGCCAGAATGATTGAGTTATCACAACAGAAAGACTCACAAGTTGTATTAGTCGGTATGCGTATACCCCCAAATTATGGAAAACGTTATACAGACGCATTTTATGAAACATATGCCAGTCTGGCTAAACATTATAATGTAGTATTAATTCCTTTTTTACTGGAGTCTATAGGTGGCCAGCAACACCTTATGCAAGACGATGGTCTTCATCCGAACGAAAAGGCACAGCCTTTAATTGTTGACAATGTATGGCCTTATTTATTACCTATATTAAAAAAATGAATCGTCACTACAATTGTATTTATAGAAGCAGCAATACACTTACTTTAATCAAACAATATCAAGGCTACTAATTTATGGAAACAATAGTACTAATAGGGCCAATCGGTGTTGGGAAAACAACTCAAGCCAAACTACTGGAAAAAGAATTAGGGTTACCGCGATGCTCATATGACGAAGTAAAAGGGAGATACTGGAAAAAGCTTGGTGTCAGTGAAGAAGCTGCGAGTGCTATTTCTAATGAACATGGCGAATACGCTATGATTTCATATATGAATGAGTTTAAAGCAAAAACAATAGAATTAATTATTAAAGATCACCCTGGTCACATTATAGATTTTGGCGGGGGTGCACAAACATTTGATGAACCCCGGCAGATTAATACCGTACTTAAATCATTAGAGCAAATCTCTAATGTTTTTCTCTTAATGCCATCTGCAGATTTAGCTACAAGCATTAAGTCATTACCAGGGATTAAAGAAAATTACCCGATTAATGCTTATTTAATTATGCACCCAACGAATGAGTTGTTTGCTAAAACAACGATTTATACAAAAGATAATACACCTGAAGAAACAATGCATAAAATTATTAGCCACATTAATAAAACCTGAATAATAATAAGGTATTTATCAACAGCTTACATTTGATTCATTTCGTCATAAAAAGTATATTTCAGAGGCTTTAGACTTGATTAATATCAAACTGACCCTATATGCTTAATAAGCGCTTACTGCTCTATTTTAACTTAAGGAACACTTATTATGTTTGAACCTATAACCATCCCGTTTGGCTCCGTCATGTTATACAACCTGGTTAAATTAAAGGACGGTGTTACTGTAGAAGATGTTGAGCTAGCACTTGGTGAAATGTGTAATGTCGTTAAAAATACCTATGGCGATGACAAAGGTGGTTTTATCGGTGGTCAGGTTTTTGAAAACTCTGGCTTTATTTCAGAACAGGGCTCGTTTGATTCAACCGTGGAATCTAAACATGATATTGTAATCATAACGTACTGGGCCTCATTTGAGCAGCATGAAAAATCTCATGCTGATACCGTGTTCAAAGAAAAATTTGATCAGGTAGCTGAGTATTGTTCTGAAACACATGAAATTGGCTATAAAATGTTATGGCAAGGAGTACCCGAATAATTTAAGACTGAATATATAGGAAGTGATTTCAAGGAAATAACCCGGGTATAAAACCTGAAACAGGCCCAATATTGTATAGATAAGCATGTAAACAATAATTCTCAATTGTTCACAGGGAGGTGAATCGTGCCAGAAAAACTTAACCTTATCTGGCCAACATGTTATTCAACGTGGCAATATCCGTGACCTTTATTTTTTGTAGATGAAGGTTACAGTCATTACTTAAACGATTTAGAAAACGCTCAATGAGTACGACTAAAAATTGATTTTACTAACGTCATTAGACCAGCTTTCAATTATGACTCAAGAGCTGAAAATTATTTCTATTTAAAAAACTAAATATTGATTACGTCATTTAACGGTAATACAGTTATTTATGGCTTACCCGTTAAAACTTATTAACGTTACTATTTTTACCTTCAGTTGATAACAAAACAATTTCGCCCAGACTCTTTAGCTTGATATAACGCTTCATCTGATTCATTCAATAATTGATTTAGCTCACAATTTGCATGTTCGGACACACTAATGCCAATACTTACCGTTATAAAAATATCATGATTTTTAATGTGTAACGGTATTTGTGAAATCTCATCTTTAATACGTTCTGCCAGTTTGACTGCCGATTTTTTATCAGCATAGGGTGACAGTAATGCAAATTCCTCACCACCAAATCGACCCAGTATATCAGTATCACGAGTACATCTCTTAATTCGAAGAGCGGCTTCCTGTAATACAATATCGCCAACAGGGTGACCATAGGTGTCATTTACATGTTTAAAATGATCGATATCTATAAATAATAATGAAATAGGATAGTCATTTCGTTCAGCAATTATAAGTTGTGAAACAGCGAGTGAAGTAAACCAGTCACGATTATTAATACTGGTTAGTGGGTCGACTCTAGATTTTATTTCAAGCTGCTGCTTGGTTATTTCAAGCTCATCAATTGTTTTTTGCAAATTGATATTCGCTTCATTCAACTGCTTTGTTCGTGAATCGACAAGATTGTATAATTTCTCATGAATGTTGTAGCGCTCATACTCTGTTAAGATTCGTTGTGCCAAAAAATCTAAAATAGCGACTATATATTCTTTATTCGACATGGGCTTATCGTCAAGCAACACCAATAGACCTAGCAAGTCACCGTTAGGGGTGATAGTCGGTGAGCCAGCATACGATTCTATATTCAATTTCTGGAGCAACTTATCCTCAGGAAACTTAGAGCAAACTGCATGCTCATGAACACATACCCTGTCCCCTGTCATAACGATTTCACAGGGTGTTTCTGCTAGTTCATATTGAAAATTTTTCAGTAGACCGAGCTTGCTATATACAATATCAGTTTCAATAATACCGGGGGAGTCGATCAATGCATGACCTACAAAAGCATACTTTACATTCATGGTCGATATGATGTTACACATTAGCTTCGAAAGGTAGTCAATACCACTTAAAGACTGATCAACATATAATATTTTTCGTATATCTTCTAGAGCATGATAGATGCTTGCTTCATTTTTAATATGCTTCATTTACAGGACACTTTTATTGAATGTGAAAATAAGCCATATAAAAACTTATTTTTGATAAAATCATATCTTTTAGTACAGAGCTTATGCAAAAAAACTATAGAGCTCCACATTATATCCATTGCATAGTAAAGCAGTCCAGCTTTCAATCATATATTAGATAATACAAAACTAATATCCCAAACACTTAAAATTTAGCACCCAACACTAAATAAGATAAACATTAAATAATAAAATTAATGAAAAATTATTAAGACTGTTAATATTCATTTAAAATATTTAAGATCATAATAAACAATAAAGCATTCATACTTTTTTGTATTCAGGATAATAGATCCCAAAACAATTAAAAGCCTTCCAAAAATTTAGGGTCAGAGTTAAATTAAAAAATATTTTATCTGACCCTAAACATACAGCTTCTTTCTCTAAATCATTAATATTTACAAGTTTCTAATTACTTTTATTTCAGCAGCATCAATTCCCAGAGATTCTAAAAATATCTTATGCTCTTCAGGCTCCATTTGTTCAAACTTTTGATGCCATAAACGCATAGCATCTTCATCAAAACCTGCTGCTATCATTATTTCTACCCAACGTTCTTTAGTTACCATGTTTTCCTCCAGTAGTTTAGGTTCTTGCAGTAAAACAACTATTGCTTTCTGTTGTTTCTTAAGAAGGTTTATCTCTTTTCCAAGTGCATTGAGATGATCATTCAATATCTGAAACTGAGACATCTCTTCTTTACGATCTAAAAGTTCACCTATATTTGCAACGGATATCCCATATGAGCGATATGAAACAATGACTTCTAATCGTTCTACCTCATTATCGCCATACCACCTGTATCCATTTTCAGAGCGAGACGCAGGATTTAAAATACCCTCTCGTTCGTAATACAGTATGGTTGCTCTGGAAACACCCACTTTTCTGGCAAGCTGAGTTACCGTATACATATAGTCACCAATTACCAATCGAGAACCAATAATGAACCCTAAACCTATAGACGGGTCAACATAAAGTTAATATAGTACAACGAACGAAAAATAATCTATACATAACAACCAACATAGCTACCTGATGAACCTGATATGTCTATGATAGTATTGAGTTCGATTATTAATCACTGAATTACATGCCTTGCTACAGGTATGACCTGATCAAACCTTAGCAATAAAACTTTCATAGATCATCATGTTAACCGGAGAAGAATATGTGGGATCAAGAATACAGCACTGAAGAGTATGTCTACGGTAAACAAGCAAATGACTTTTTAATAGAGTGTTATGCCAGTATACCTAAAGGTGATGTACTCATGCTGGCTGAAGGTGAAGGAAGAAATGCTGTTTTTCTTGCCAGACAAGGCTATGCAGTAACGGCTGTAGATTCATCTAGTGTAGGTCTAGAAAAGGCTAAAAAGCTAGCGACTGAAAACGATGTCAGCATTGAAATTATCTGTGAAGACCTGGCAACCTTCGATCTTGGTGACAAGAAATGGGATGGTATTGTTTCTATTTCATGCCATCTACCCCCAGAGTTAAGGCAAGACCTTTATAAACGAATAGAACGAGCCCTCAAACCATCGGGGGTTTTCTTTTTCGAAGGTTACAGGCCTGCACAATTAGAGTATAAAACAGGTGGCCCTCCTTTAGCTGAAATGATGACATCACAAGAAACACTCGTTAACGAGTTACCTAATATTACGTTTAGCCATCTTAAGGAAATAGACCGACAAGTTATTGAGGGAGTTAATCATCACGGCTTAGGCGCTGTAACACAAGCCATTGGCACAATCGGTGAATAACCTTATAACAAACCTAAAAATGCGACGAAAACTCGCCACGTTATTGATACATTAGATTATGAACTTATCAAAACCATTACTCTATAAAAAAATATCCTCTCTAAATATCGACGAGGACGAAATTGATTTTAAATTTTCTGATAGATTATCAAGAGAGAACGACTGGAACTCTAAGTATAGTAAGCGCTGTATTCTAGAATATAAAAGATTTATATATCTAACATGTATTTCTAAAATTAACTTAACCCCGTCCGATCAAGTCGATCAGGTCTGGCATTTACACCTCACCTACACAAAATCTTATTGGTCAGAACTTTGTAGCAACATACTGAATTCAGAGCTACATCACGGCCCAACCAAGGGTGGAAGCAGAGAATCAAAGAAATACTCACAACAATACCTATACACATTAGAACTTTATAAAAAAGAATTTAATGAAACCCAACCTAAAGACATATGGCCAGATGTAGATAAAAGATTTAAAAATGCAGATAAATTTTTAAGAATAAACACAACTGATTATTTTTTAATAAAAAACCCGTTAAAACTACTAACACCTATTCTTTTTACACCATTTATTGTTCTGGCTAACACTAATGAAAACACTGATTCAGATATATGGTTTTATTTAAAAGTAATATTTGGCGTATACATCGCTTATAAAATAATAAAGTGGTTGATTAAACACAGTAATGGCAAAAACGGCGGTGGCTGTGGAACTGGCTGTGGTGGATGTAGTGGCTGCGGAGGCTAAAGCTCAAACATTTTCATCAATTAGTTACTTTACTGCCCCACTTGTTTTATGTTTATCTCTACAATTACTGGAATATCTATTATGAAAAAAGCCAACACCCCACTTCTTGGATGGGCATTCAATGACGTACTTAATGAGCTTCACCAGCTTGTTTTCGAAGGTGTACCAGGTGAATCAGTGGCCTTTGAGTTGACACTACTTGAGCGTGAGTATATCGCCTATGTGCTAGCCTGTTACTATCAGTGTAACCACTGCCTGGTATTTCACGAACGTGCCATTAAGGTAGCAAGACGTAAGGAAAAATCTGCAGATTGGGGCTGGCAGGACGAGATGATCAGTGCGACACTGTTTTTACATCTCGATGGCCGCAAGCTTTCTGATCTCGAATGGCAACGATGGATGGAGACCTGGGCTGATTTTGCAAAACGTATTAATTCACATCATAAAGGCCTGGCCAGTTATCTTGCTTATGCTGTAGGTATAGCACGCAATGATAAGAGTTTGATGGATTATGCTTTTGATTCCATTAGCGAATCGATAGAGAGTAATGATCGACTTAAAGGTGTGGTTAGAGATATTGATGGTGTGGTTGTTTTTATGAAAGCCGCCACCTCAAAAAACAGAAGTGACTCAGCTATTATCAATAACCTTCAGTCACGTGGAATCGAAAATATATAATATAAATATTATACACATATCACATTACTATGAAAAATTACTCTTTTGAAATATCAGAATCAAATAATGATCAATTGGATAAGTATTTAAATAAAGAGCTTATTAATTATGGCATTGCCGAAGCTAAGGGTAATAGACCTAAATATATATACTGTAGTATTAATGATGCGAACAATCATATTATTGGCGGTATCAAAGGCTATGCTATGCTTAATATGTTTTACATATCGCAGTTATTTGTAAATGAGAAACATAGAGGGATTGGCCTGGGTAAAAAGTTACTTTCAGAAATTGAAGTTGTGGCAAAAAAACATAACTGCAAAATCATCAGGCTTGATACGTTAAATAGAAAATCACATGATTTTTACGAAAAATCTGGTTTTGAAAAAACAATAACAATTCATGAATATATGAATGGCTTTGATCTGCTTTTTTTTCATAAAAATATTAATAAGAACCTTTAGCTTAATAAAGTCAACACCATAGAGAAGCTAACACCCCTTACAAACTCAGGCGTAACTTTTTAGACTACTATAGCTTCCGATTCAAGCTGTATTGCCACAAACGCCCAAAACTGTTACGGTCTATAGATATCAGCTATATGAATTTAAGGATGAACTTATGGCAGGAAAATATCCAGATATTATCAAATCTCTCCCCCTCTATGATGGCCGCTTTGATGCATATAAACTAAAAGCGGAAGCAGGTGATGTATTATTTGCATCTTATCCGGCTGGCACATCTATTCCTCCCCATACCCATGACACAGATAATCATGGCGTTATTACCAGAGGCGAATTAAAACTTACTATGAATAAAGAAGTTAAGATAGTTGGTGTTGGGCAGTGGTATCATGTACCAGCTAATACACTTCATTCTGCACAGTTTGCAACTGAAACTGATGAAATCGAATTCTGGTTTTATCAATCCAATGAAACTGTATCTGAGAGTTAATAGTTGAACTCACTATCACGACAACCTACCCCAATTATATATGCTATAAATATACTATGCCTGCAAATCATCGGATAAACCATAAAGCTCAAATTATAGTCACAACCTGGGAAGGTGAAGCACGTGATATCGATTTCATAGAAGCGATACAAAAATACCAGCGTGACATCCAAAATCAACCTGAACACCTTAAATACAATGAGTTAGTTGATTTTAGTAACATGACAAAAGTCAAACTTACCGCGCAAGGAATTAAAAGTATCGGAAAAATAGCATCAACTACAGACATGGATGAAACCCATAGAAAACTGGCACTTGTTGTGGCTTCAAAGCTGGCATATGGCCTTGCCCGAATGTATACAGTATATCGAAACTATTCAAATACTTCTCAGAAAGAGATACGCATATTTTATAATATATCTGATGCCCAGAAATGGTTCGATGAATAATAAATATAAATATTGGTTACACTAAAAATTAATAATCTACCTCCCATCCCGTATATTCGTAATATAAAAACTACTTGATATATCTCAAAATTCCTACAGAACTTACCCATTAAAACCACCTGTATTTGTTTTGAATTCTAACTAGAATATTCACAGTTTCATAGAATATGAAACGTTTTTTTTCATCGAATACAGAGAGGTTATCAAGTAGCTTTCAAAACATTTAAATCATAAACCGCTTATTTAGATTAATAAGCTTTATAAAACAAACGCGTACAAGGAAATATTATGCTTAATAATGTAATTACCGCAAATGTTGTTATCGATCAATTCAGGTTCCCGGGCCCGATTATTTCTCTTTTTAAAGAGTGCACACCAAAGATTCTTGTGGTCACTGACAATGGACTCAACTTTGGCTCTTCTGGCTTTGGTTTAGAAGACTTTGTAGACACGTTAAAGGCAACAACCATTCACGGCATGACCCCCATAGTAAAAACTGCACATACAGGTGGTACGGCCGCCGATTACACCAACTTTCAGTTCACCAGCAGCACCCTCAGCAAATCTAAATACGATGTGTTATTTCTGTTTGGTTTTGAACCGGGCCCTGCTCTACCACCTGGTGAAGTAGGTGTGATTACCACATTCATGCAAGCTGGTGGTGGTGTATTTGCAACAGGTGACCATGCTCAGTTAGGCAAAGGCTTATGCAACGATATCCCACGTGTTCGCTCCATGCGTTACTGGAGTTCACCCGATGTGCCTAGCTCATCTGGTTTTGATCGTTTATCTACAAACAGGCCGGGGAGTAATGATATTTTTGAGTTTGATGACCAGTCAGATGATAAACCACAACATATTTACCCCTTGTATTATCCTGATGCCAGTGGAGTACCTTCAAACAGCAAACCCCATTATATGTTGCAACATCCAACCAAACAGGTGATTGAAGTATTACCCGATCATCCACACGAGGGTGAATGTGTCGTACCATCTGATTTAACAACAACAATCTCTGCAACTGACGATAGTGATGAATGGCCAGTTGATTCAATGGGTGTACGGGTGCCCCCCGAGCTAATCGCACTCTCTATGTCATACGGCGGTGGTTTTAGCTCCAAACAGCCTTTAGTACCCCGTAGTTTTGGTGCAATAGGTGCTTATGACGGACAAAAAGCCGATGTAGGCCGCGTAGCCGTTGATGCTACATGGCATCATTTTATAAATATCAATTTAACCGGTGCTGGTAGCCCGAGGCCAGGGCTGCAAACAAACGCAGATGCGATTGATCGTGTGCATACCTATTTTAGAAATATTGCAGAATGGTTAATGCCGAAGAAACGTCGCAGATGTTTACGCTGGCCGCTATTACGTCATACCTTAGAGCTTTATCCACTGGCTGAGTTTATTCCTGAGATTGGCCCCAAGGTTCCGGGCGACATTGAAGCGGCTATTAGTCTGGGTAGCAGTGTAGAAAAAACCATGAAACAATTTCTAACACCTGCCGCGCAGGAAGAAATTAAGCTGGATATTATGTCGCTGCATAACACAGCGTTTACAGATAAAGTAACCTGCCATGAGAAGGATGAAACACTGTCTAAATTAACCGGGCGAAAAATGATTCCCAGTGAAATGATATTTCAGGCGGCATTAGGTTCGGTAAGCTGGACACTGGCGGAATTATTACCCGTTGGCGAAGATCTTGAAGCCTCTTTTGCAAAAAGCGGCGGTATTCAAGGTATTGAAAAACAAGTTACCGTGAATTTAAAAAACTCTATGGGTCAACTTTCAGAAGTGCTTGTTAAGAGTTTAAATGAGGTTGAAAAAATCACTCGTCTTGTTTAATTCATAATCATTATGCCGGAATCATATTATCGATTCCGACATATTTTTATTGAAACTCAAACCCACGATATTATTAAAAACTTAGACTACTACCCTTTATAACTTTCTAAAACTTCAGGGTGCACAAGATAAACACCTTTCTTAACCCGAAACAGATATTTCGTGTTCGTTATACTACGCTGCCCTGGTTCTATGGTAGCCGCGGGTAAAAACGAGTTGATATAATCTGATGTTATGTCATTAAAATGCGCTTTAAATTCTTTCAGCGAAACAATAACACCACTGTTTTCTATTCTACCAATTTCACCTTTAACGACGGCGATAAGAAACCGGTCTTTTAAAGGCAGTGTGGTTTGATCATTCAGTTTTTTATTAATATTGCTGATTTTGCTGGTGGTTGTTTTAACTTCTTTTATAAACATGCTCACATCTCCATTAAGTGATTGATTAGATCTCTCTATAAGCGATGTAAATCGTGTAATAACCCGTTTATTTTTTATACTGTTCATTCACATGTTTATAATCTTAATGCAATAGACAGACGAACAGGAAACCCGGTACTCAAATGAGCACCGAGATATAAAACCACAGGCTAAACTGATTTACGGTTTCAACCTGTTACGGCGATTTTATTGGGTCTGGTAGATTCGGCCCCTGTTTGTCTGGGCCTTGCTTTTGCATGGCGTCTAGTAACTCTAACGCCGCGGCAATATCTACCGGGTTTAATAATAATCGCATCTCTTTTGATCGTGATTCAATATCACAATAAACCCGCACTAACCGACTTCGCGTCTGAACCGACAGGGGTAATTGCAATGCACTATGAACGTGCAAGCGTAAGGTTTCCATTAGTTCGGCGAGAGTGGTGTTTAAAAGCTGGTGGTTTATTAAGGATGTTGAGCCAGAACAAGGGCTGGAAACACATCCAGACTTAAGTTTTGACACATTTTTGATCACGAAATGATCAATTGAGCGAGACGTGACAGTTTTTGCATAGAATTTACTTTCAGCAAAGCGGTATCCTAGCGTATGATCAGTATCAGCCATATTTACCTCGTGTGTAGGTTTTGTGGTTAGCTGGCTTTTGGTGTTCGTGCACCTTAGGTCAGCGAATAAAATATAAGGGTTCAGGGTTAAAGTTAGCCGATAAAAAACCTCCAGATTTAAAAGACAGACAAACTCTAGCACACAGTTTGTTTAGATGGCCAAGGGTTTTTATTGGTATTTTTCAGGGTTTTATTTGTAGGATTTTTCCTACAAGCCCTGCCCTGAACCCAATCACTATTAATGCATCAGTAAAAGCATTACTAATGAAAATTTAAACCGATAAATTTAAAGTATCGGGAATTACGGGCTTGTGACAAAATATAATTTATTACTCAGGTAAATTTATTTTCACTTACCGCCCCTTTTATTAATATGGAAATTGAAAAGGTTTTTCTATGCAAGTTGTTATCGCTTATCAGTCGTTAAATTCTAATACCAGCTCTGAACATGATTTAGCCGCCAGTACTGCACAAAAATTTCAACGTGCGGCGCATAGAACATTAGCGGGTTTATACCCGGATGGAAGTGGCGCACTTAAATATCCTACCGATGAACAATTTGATTCACATGAAGCGCTACAAGGGCCGGCAGAGTTGATTGAAGTTGCCGACAAAGATTACCTGAAAGGTAAAAATGAGAGAAAGCGTAAAAGATCTGATTCAGACGATGGTGAAGCGCTGAGATACGAAGCGGCTCAAACAGAAATGTTGAGCATGGTTGAAGGTAAAGCCAGGCAAATTCATCAAATGGCGCACCGTGCCATGTCTAAGCGTTGTGATTTAATTGTATTTGGCGAGCTGGACTCCAGCCATGCCGACTGGGCGACGGTTAAAAATGCGGCAGGCGCAAGTGTTCACGTATCGAAAAAAAGCAAAGCCTGTCACTGTTTCAGTGTGCACGGGCCAACGAGCACAACAACGCCAATATGCGAAGGTGAAGGCTGGGTAGCGGCAAAATGCAGCGGTGTTCTCGCGGTTTTTGTTCACGTGCCTAATAATATTGCTGGTGTTAAAGGCGCTGCTACCAAGTTTTACAAAGATATAAAAAACACCCTGCTGACAACCAGTGGCGGTGGCATCGTTGATGTTTTTATTGGAGACACCAATCAACCCAGAGAGACGTTTAGCCCCGAGGTAATCACAAGCGGCATGGATCAAACCTATCGTGATGCACATTCAGCAGGTTCAGCCATTAATCCGGCCGACACCTGGGCACAAGGCGGTGTTGATCATAAAGGCACCAATTCAGCCAACTCAAAAAAGTTTGATGTGGCTGTATACAACACCAGCACCGTTACTAAAATTGAAGTGAAGTACTTTTCACAGTTTTCATTCACATCAGATCAGGCAGCCGCCTATACCGACCATATGGGTGTACTGGTTAAGGTTGATAAGTAACAGCAAGTAAAATCAATACGTAAAGCCTTAATATGGCTGCGTGCTGAGAACAGCAGTATGGATACCTGATAGCAGAAGGTTTTTCTGGTGAACGGAATTATCATAAGGAATAAAATGAAAAAGTTAATATTAATATCATGCATCGTGTTTGGCGCAGTTCAATACTTTAACAAACCACCCCAACTAAGTGCGCGAACACTGGATAAAAAATGTGATGCAGTTGTATTTACCGAATCAACGTGCCCTTATTGCAAACAAGCTAGTAACTTGCTTAATAATGAGAATGTAAATTGGTGCGAAAGAGACATCAATGTTTCGCCTGCTAATTACGATTTATATAAGGAGCTAGGTGGTACTGGCGTTCCTTTTGCAGTTATTGGTAACAAAATTTTAAGGGGTTACAATAAGAGCCAATATCTAAATGCAATTGAAAGAATATAACTATAACAAGTGGTAAAGACTCATATCTATCTACTAACAACATCAGTACTATGAATGCAGAATGAGAATTTTATAGAAAAAATACAGGTATTATTGCTAGCTACAACTTTTAAAATGTGTATAAAATAATTTAAATCACAGCGTAAAAAATACACCCCTCGATAAACAGAATACAGCCTGCTTTTTAATACAGCATTTGGGAAAGAAAGTATATATATGAATCAAATCGGAATTTTATTATTAGCCGTTATATTAACTGGCTGTGAGAGTAGTGATGAAAACTCACATATTATAGGTAGCTGGAAAACCGACAACTGCGATCAATTAACGTATTCAAATAATCAACTAACGAATGTTTGGGCGAAAAGCACTTATACAATTGATAGTAGTGGCAGCATTTACTCTGAGTCAACCTCATATAGTGACTCTAACTGCATTACTAAATCTAACAACATAACAACCACTTCACGACTGGTAGCAATTTTATCTGAGCTAGGCCCAGTAATAACCTCTCAAGGTATAGAAGCTAATAAAGTTTCAATTACTTTTAATAGTGCTCCATCTCCAATAGTTACAACCAGTGGATATTACAAAATCACAAACAATAAATTATGTCTATCACAGTCTTTTCATTTTGATGCAGGTGGTTTTGGAGTTAGTCAAACAAACGATACAAGAATTGATTTCAGCAATTGTTTAACAAAGTTAACCCCCTAACAGGTCTTTTAATAACACTATTACATTATTTTCCTGAATATATTTCCATACTATTTAAGTTTGTATATAAATATAACATGTTACTATAATCACATATGCAAATATTAATAAACATAACGTTCACTCTTGCTCTTATGTTCTGGCCCATTATGTTTATGATGTCGCCAATGATGTTAGATGCTCCTGGTTCTGAGAATGACAGAAGTCATATTTCTGTCATGATGCTGGTATTATGTTATCCAATAGGTCTTTTTATCCTGTTATGGATTTTTGGAGGTAACTACTTTGGCTTTAGCGGATTTAAGTTAACCTTTGTAAGTTCGTTGATAATAGTCAGTGCATTTTCTTTGTTCGGCTACTTCGGTATGCTCTTTAATCTGCACAAAGGTATTTCAAACTCGGGGTACTCTGTTGCTGATAATAACGTCTATTATTCAGCAAAATTAATTGAGGGCGCTGATAGTCAGTCTTTCAAATTCCTTGATAACGACGATATTTATTCAGATACAGATTATGCAATAGACAGAGACAATCTTTATTATAGAGGGAAAATAGTTGAAGACGCTAATATAGAAAACCTTAAAAAATTGACCATTCACCGAGACACATACTGGTTAAATAACACTCAAGTTATATACGATGGAAGAGTACTAACAAAAGCATTACCTGGTAATTTTTCTGGCTTTGATGATTATGATGGCTGGACTGCCTCTGATAATGAAGATCATTATATTGTTTTCAGTTATGGCATTGCTTTACCCACAGTTGATAAAGACACGTTCACCCCTCTTAATGACTTTATGGCTAAAGATAGATTACATATATTTGAGAAAAACAAACAAATATTAACTGGTGCAGACGCTGCTACTTTCAGACTATTTGAAGATCATAATTTCGCCAGTGATAAGAATCACATTTATTACCTTGCCACAAAAGCTCCATTTTCTATTGATGGAGCTGACATTGACAGTTTTGAAATCCTTGATCGCGGTTACCTGAAAGATAAAACCAGTGTTTATAAAGTTCATCAATATGAAAGCATTGAGAAACTGCCCCTGGCAGATGCCAGAAGTTTTGAAGCAACTCAGTATGATGACGCTAACCGGTCTGAAGCAAGAGATATTAATCACTACTACTATGATGGAAAAATAGTCGGCGATAGATAATTTTTTATAAAACAACCAATAATGACAATTATCATTGTGGTTGATAGATGAAAACTGTTACATATGCAGGATTAAGTATTTATTTAATCTTCAGACATAACAGGCATTTATTATGAAAAAATCAATTTCTTTAATATTATTTATACTTCTATCTTTAACTATTAACGTTAATGCACGAGCTGACGACGATAATAAGAAGCTTTTCGTTAACTTAACCTCTGATAATATTGATCGTGCTGCTATGGCCGTTAGTATCAGCAATAAGGTATTAAGCACAAATAATATCAAGGTCACCATATTTATAAGCGCACAGGGTGTAAGATGGATAGATAAAAACATTCCTCAGAATACATATGTTAATGGCAAAACCATTCCTGAAATGTTGAAGGGGTTTATGAAATCTGGTGGTCAGGTTATTGCCTGTAAAATGTGTATGAAAAATGTAGGCGGTATGAAAACAAGTGAAGTTATTGAGGGCGTTAAATTTTCAGGAACACTTGAAGCATTATTTGCTGAAAATACGACAGTATTAAGCTACTAAACAAACTGGGTCAGAGTACGCCATACTTTTTAAATAATGTGCTCTGACCTATGTTCAGATAATGATTTATCGGGATTTATGACACGCCTGACAGTTATTCACAATCTCATCAATTTTTGAATAATCAGGTGGGGTCGCTTTTACAAACATCTTTGCGGTACCAATATCGGTAATAAACTGCTCTATATGGTCACTTATAAATAATTGATTAGTCTGAGTGTGTCCCGCACTTAGCCTGGCACCAATACTTTCAAGATCACTAAGCTCAGAAACAATGTTCTGCTGACGCGTTTTTTCATCGCTTGAGGTTGTTGAGACAACCTCCCCGAGCCTCTTTACACCCTTCTCCATCTTTCTCATTAAACTTCTTACTTCCCTGTTTTCTACATAGGTAAATTCTTCTGAGTAAGTTAGTTTACGTACTTCAGCACAGCCAGTAAGAATGGGGATGACCATCATTCCCAACATCACTGAAATATGTTCGCATCTTAAAAATAAACTCATTATTGGCCCTCGACATTGGGGGTCTGATCACGCAGGCCCCATTTATTAAACAACTATCAACAAATAACTCTTTATCACTATTATAATCACATCTCAATTGTTAGAAATCAAGCCGCGTGATATGAAACAAAATACAGCGCTAACCAGCTTATCAATCAAGATTGTCAGGTCTTTAGTGGTAATTCTTACAACTGCAATTGCTATAGACGTATTTATATCTAATAATCATTATTGCTGTCATTTGTCACCTCGCCTTTTAATGAGTAAACTTGAAGAAAACCTGTAACCTCTTATATAAACCATTACATAAGCATGAACACGGTATAATTATGATGAAACACCTCCTGATCACCCTACTCATCACACTATTTTTGAACGCTTGTTTTTTAACACCTCCTTCGCGTAATTATGACGAACAACCCAAAAATGTAAGTAAACTCAATACTGATGCCTTAAATATTGATTTAATAAAACCCATATCATTAAACATAAACCCTACAATGGTTTGGCAGAACTCAGGTGTGTTTGTAGAAAAGAGCAATATTGTTACCGTGACGGCTTCCGGTAAATGGAGCCCCGCCCCCTTAGCCTGGAGTGGACCTGAGGGCAATCAATTATGGTCTGTAGAAGTCCCGGGCATAACAGGTGGCGCCTTAATGGCAAAACTTGGACACAAAGGACACCCTTTTATGATTGGTTTAACACAAACCTTTAAAGCAAATGATTATGGAATGCTGTATTTTACTATCAATGATCCATTTCGATTTTTATATGATAACGAAGGACAGGTAACTGCAAAAATATATTCAGCTGGTGATAATTCTGGTAAAAATAGCACCGTATCAAGTGATATAAAAATTCTCTCTTATCAGTATGACAATAAAACCAGTAAGGGGACCTTGTCTGCGAAAATTGGAAACCGGGCGTTTGCTACCCGTCAGTATCTGGTCAATAAAATTGGAGAAATCGCATCGAGCAAGAATATTGCTATTAAGGCCGGAAATGCGCCAGTTGAAGGCGGCAGTTTTGAATTGCTTGATGAATCAAGTAACAATGGTGTGATGCAGATACACTTTAGAACTTTATGGTGAGTGATCTAGTACAAATATATATGCAAGTTACTGATAGTATTAGTAACAAACGATCACCGGGATTTCATTAGATATAAACCCTTATAAACTCGAAAATATAGCTATAATAAAATGAGCTGGATATATAAGCCCGAGAAATTAACTTATGAAATAAACCAGATACAAAATGTAATTATGCATTTATATCATTGGCCAGTTTAATTTCTTTTATTAATCATCATGTGCAAAAAATGGAGGCACTAGTATGAGTACTGAGAAACCCAAAATTAGCTGTCTATCAAACGGGCCTTATTTCTTGCCCGGTGATCCTGATCGGACAATTCCTCTCAATATTAACAATTCTAAAGGTGAGCCCTATTCCACGACTAAAGATGTTGCATTATGTCGTTGTGGTGGCTCCAGTAACAAACCTTTTTGTGATGGTGCACATACTAAAAATGGTTTTTCAGATAAAAAACTGAGCAACGGGACATTAAATAAACGGGTTAACTACACAGGAAAAATGATAACCATTCATGACAATCGTGAAATTTGCGCTCATGCAGGATATTGCACTGACAACCTCAGTTCGGTATTTAAATACAAAGAAGAGCCCTGGATTGACCCTGATGCCGCCACAATTGATGACATTATTGATACCATTGCTAAATGTCCTTCAGGAGCATTAAGTTATTCAATTGATAACTCTGAGCAGAAAACGCTTCAATCTTCTCCCTTGATTACAGTAGTTGAAAATGGGCCATATGCCGTTACGGGTGGTATTGAACTTGTTGATCAAAAAATGGGCGAAGGCTGTTCAAAAGAGCGTTATACCTTGTGTCGCTGTGGCGCCTCGAAGAACAAACCATTTTGTGATGGATCTCACTGGGACATAGGGTTTAAGGGTTGAGTCATGAGATACGCCGAAAACTGGTCAAAGGTAAATATCGAACACCTGAATTTAGAAAAAGTTTTATTATGGTGCAGCGAAAACCTCAAAGGCAAACAGTTTGTAGAGGGCAATAATATAAAGTTTGACGATGATAAAGAGGCAGAAAAATTCAGGCTTGAATATGAAAAATGATTTTTTGATAATGACCACAATCATATAGATTGCCTAACTCATTCATTTTTTTATTTTGAGCCTGCATTGGATAACCATTAATACATAGACATATGAAAATGAACGACCAGCAAAAACTTATTCGTGAACATCACCCTGAAGTAATTAAAGAGCGATTAAACCGTCTGAAACAACCAAATCTTATTTCTGATGCCGTACTAGGTGGCATTGATGGTTGCGTAACCACTTTCGCCGTTGTATCCGGTGCATTAGGTGCAGGTTTTTCCTCTTCAGTGGCACTTGTTCTTGGTTTTGCAAACCTTATAGCCGATGGTTTTAGTATGGCGGTTAGCAACTATGAATCTATTAAAGCTCAACAGGACTTTACAGAAAGTGTTCGTTTAGCTGAACAGGAACATATTGAAAAAATTCCAGTTGGTGAAAAAGAAGAAATCCGTCAGATTTTTCAGAAAAAAGGCTTTGCCGGTGACATTTTAGATAAAATAGTCGAAACCATAATCAGTGATAAAAACTTATGGATAGATACCATGCTCACAGAAGAGCATGGTTTACAGCAAAACAATTTAAACCCCTTTAAATCAGGTGTCGCCACCTTCACCGCATTTATATTTGTTGGCACTATACCTCTGCTGCCTTTTCTGGTTCCACATTTACATATGCAATCCCAGTTTATTATTAGTGCTTGTCTGGCAGGTATGATGTTTTTTATGATAGGCGCACTGAAAAGCCACCTCTTTTCAAAACCTGTATTTAGCTCTGGAATAAAAACCCTCTTAACGGGTGGTATAGCCGCATCACTTGCCTTTATTACTGGTTACATACTCAGGGTTGTTTTTGATATAACATAAAAAACACAGTGGCATAACATATATAGAGATCTGAATAAAATCTGTCAATTAGATTTTTAAGTACTTTTCCTTATAACCTCTCAGAGTCATATACATGAAATTTTTGTCTATAAACAGAATACTTAAATCGATCATTGATTTCTTTATCGCTGAGAAAACGGAGTACTGGCATCGAGATCGCTCTATCGAAGTGATTGCTTTTGAAAGGGGTATTGATATTGAAGCGCTATCAGGTGAAACCAGTGAAATCATTATAAACAAAGGCCGCATAGAGGCCATAAAAAACCTGAGACATCAATTTCACGTACCGCTTTCATCAGCATGGCGATTTGTTGATAAAATTGATAATAGGATAATTCAGGCAGGTAATGATAGATAATTACAGATTAACAGTGTGAATATTATTACTGACTTTCAACTATTCGTTATCTTCGTTCTTTTTCTTAATATTATGTTTACCATCAAAATATTTCATCATACCTGCAGAACCTATAACAAATAAAAAGGCCACAATTAATAAGATCCAGAAAAGTGTCATTACGAATACTCTATATTTGAATGGTTTAATTCGATTTTAGTGCATATTATATAACGACAGATATACAATTAAGCCAAATATATGCTTTCATTTAACGTTAACAAGAGAAATCCGCCAATTATGAATATAAAACTTGAGAATGCATTAAATAGGCTAAAGCATATACTACCGATCAAAGACCGACAAGATAGATGTGAGCCACAAATCAAGTTACTACACCAGAAGATACTGCAGTCATTTGTCACTCAGGGCCGCATCTTGAACATTGATGAAATGACAGAGTGTGTTGATAATACTTCACAGGCGATTGATATACTAAGTGAAAACGATATGGTGATCTTCTCTGAAAGTGGAGAGCCCATTGGTGCATACCCTTTCACTATGAGCACACGTGAACATATGGTTCTCGTTAATGGCTTTAATGTTCATGCTATGTGCGCACTTGATGCACTGGCGATTGCTCCCATGTTTAATACTAATACGGATATTCGATCTCAATGCAGGGTAACAGGTGAAACCGTTAGTATAAAAATGTCAGGCGAAACAGTTCAAAACCAACATGAAGCAGGTAACATTTTCTTCGGCATAACATGGGGGGCTTCTGATTCAGCGATTAGCTGTGCTGATAGCTTATGTCTGGAAATGATATTTCTTAAAGACTATGAAACAGCTCAAAAATGGCAATCTGATGATATAGCCGAAAGAGAAACATTTACTCTGCAGGAAGCAGTTCAGTTTTCCAGCCGTTTTTTTTCTCCCCTTTTATCCTGATAGAATTTTTTATTACAATCAGCAGCGAAATTTTATACACTAAACAAATATATTACGGGAATTGACTATGATTACACTTTCGGATTTAACTGAATTATTAGGCTGGGCTTCGATTATTAATATTAGTTTTTTGATAATTGCCACTTTTTTTATTACTGCTATGAGACATTTTGTACTGTCCATACACAGTAAAATGTTTGGCTTAAAGGAAAACGAGCTATTACAGATATATGTAAAATTTATAGGCAATTACAAAATGCTCATTTTTGTTTTTATTGTATCACCCTACCTTGCCTTGAAAATTATGGGTCATTAGTTTAATAACGATCAACATTTACTTTATATTTAGTTAACCTACTCTCAACCAGGTATATTATTGATTATTCTTAATAGCAGTTGAAATTATATATAAACATGGAGAAGTATAATGTCTCAATTCGTTATCGTATATTTAGGTGGTGAGCAGCCATCCAGCCCTGAAGAAGGCCAGAAGCACTTTGCTAAATACAAGGAATGGTTATTATCATTGGGTGATTCAGCAATAAGCCCAATGAATCCACTGAAAGATACTCACACAGTAAAACCTGATGGCTCTGTCAATACAAACAACGCAACCACCATGTCTGGTTACACTATTATTGAAGCGGCATCTTTAGATGCGGCTCTGGATATTGCCAGAGCATGTCCATTTCTAGATATTAACGGATCACTTGAAGTATCTGAATTAATTAATATGCCCATGAATCAATAGTGTATTTACTCACAGAAATTATGATACACCGTTAATAATAAACCTATAATATTAAACCGACAAAAGCCAGATACAGGTTATACATGTCACTAACGAACTAATGACACGGACATGATTCCAGTTTGTCCAGACTTTATAATATTCAGCCCAGGCCTGTTGAAAATTGTCAGTATCACCTTTTAATGTTGCAAGAAAATTATTAAGCGGCACATTAAATAATACGGTACAGACAAACATACCCATAAAATAAACAACACCCGCGATAAGCATTACCCCTGCCCCAACTTCATCCCAATAAACTATAGAGGTAACAATTAAGCATATTGAAATAATTGTTGAGCCAAAAAAGACCGGCATGAACACTGAGCGTACGATAGTTATATTAATAGCATTCATGGCGGCTACGGCCTGTGAAGCATCGAGCTGATTAAATGAACGCATAATAAAACTTGAAAAGGCTAAATACACCCCTGCCATTACACCACTACTTAGTGCTGCTGCCCATAAAAACACTATAACGACTAAGGTAGACATTACGCAAACGCCTTCTGTAATACATCATCCCAAACACCCGATTTAATTGTTTTTTGAATGTATGTTTTAAAGTCAGTGGGCTGTCGATTAAGCGCTTCTTCTACACCCGGCATTACATTAGAGTTTCTACCGTCAAAAACAACGGTAAACAGCAAATGTATTAACCTTTGGATATCTTCTGGCTCCCCTTGTTCTCGTAAAGCATTTATATAATCGTCAACCGGAACTGTTGTATATTTTATGGGACGACCGAGTGCTTCTGATATTTCGTTTACACATTGTGCAAAATTTAATGCCCGCGGCCCCGTTAATTCATACAGCCTGTTTTTATGACCTGGCTCCGTTAATGTTGCTACAACCACATCAGCAATATCATCTGCATCAATAAAAGGTTCAAGTGTATCGGCTTCTGGTAATACCAGTTCTCCAGCCAAAATGCCCTGCAGCATAAAACTTTCACTAAAATTCTGATTAAACCAGCTACACCTGACAATATTCCATGACATACCACTTTCTTTAAGCACGTTTTCAGCTCGCTGTGCACCGTCTTCACCCCGACCAGATAGCAGTACTATATGTTCTAATCCATTTTCACGAGCTACTTTTACAAACTCTTTAATCCGACCTTCTGCCTGCGGTAATGCGAGATCAGGATGATATGTAACATAAGCAATTCGAGCCCCATTAATAGCAGCTTGCCATGTTGATGGGTTCTCCCAGTCAAAAACCGGGCTTGTTGATCTTGAAACTGCACGTGTTTCATAACCCAAAGCCTGTAGGCGTTGATCAACTCGTGCGCCAGTTTTACCATTTTTACCAATAATGAGAATGGGTGCGTTTTTCATCATATTAATCTCCAAAGTCCATGTTATTTAGTTTCTGTGAAATATTAATTTCTCATGAGTCTTAATATTAATGAGTATTTTGAGACAAACAATCATTGTAAATCTATTTTTATATACAATTCATCCAATTATTTGGACTTTTAGTGAATAGCATGTCAATATTTACTGCATGTTACGTGACAATACAAATATACCAGAACTCACTGACCCTCTCGGGGAAGTACTACACTTACTGCGCCTAACAGGCACCTTATACAGTCGTGCTGAGTTAACTGCACCCTGGGCAATTGATCTACCAGCCTTTGAAGATTGCATGATGTTTCATGTGGTAACAGCCGGTCAGTGCTGGTTATTTGTAGAGGGTGAAGAACCTCATCTACTGCAACAAGGTAGCCTTGCGCTTGTGCCCCATGGAAATGGTCATAGCATTCGCAGGAACCCAGACGATAAACCAGTCCCATTATTTGATATACCCGTCGAACAGATTAGCAGTCGATATGAAATCATGAATTACGGAGGGGGTGGAGATTTAACTCAGCTCACCTGTGGTGTAGTTCGTTTTGATCATGTGGCTGGCAAACAACTTATTGGATTATTACCGAAGGTTTTACAAATAAATAGCTGGAGCAATGATGAGAGCAACTGGCTGCAAAGCACACTTCGTTTTATAGCTCATGAAGCCAGAACATTGCAACCGGGGGGCGAAACCGTAATGACACATCTGGCGGATATACTTATTATCCAGGCAATACGCTCATGGATTAATTCTGCTCCTGAAGCGAAACAGGGCTGGCTAGCTGCCTTACGTGATAACTACATAGGTGCGGCACTTGCTACGATCCACCGTGAACCTGACAAAAACTGGACCGTGGCCTCGCTTGCTAAGGAAGTAGGTATGTCACGATCTGGATTCTCCGCACGTTTCACTAATCTGGTAGGAGAATCGGTTATGCGTTATCTAACACACTGGCGCATGCAACTCGCACATCAACAACTTCAACAGACAACCGATTCAATCTCGATACTGGCGGATCGCTTAGGCTATCAATCAGAAGCGGCTTTTTGCAGAGCATTCAAACGGGTGTTTGGCGTATCACCGGGTAGTATTCGCCACACTGTCTCCCCTTAATACTCGCTCCTTTAGTAATGTAAATTTAAATAGTTTAATTTTATTCAACCAAATGGTTGACTTTGTTGCATATATTATTATACTAAACCATATGGTTGAATATAAAAAAGACATAATCCTGTCAGAACTACTAAAAGCAGTAAGCGATACAACTCGCAGATCTCTGTTAACACAACTGTGCCAACAAGGGCCGAGTCGAGTAACTGATTTAGCAAATTTTTATGACATGTCATTAAATGCGATTTCAAAACACATAAAAGTGCTTGAGAAATCGGGCCTTGTAAGACGAAAAAAAATAGGCCGTACACATTTTATAGAAGCCAATTTAACTAAAGTGGCGCTCATTGACAGCTGGTTAAACGAGCTTAAATCTGTTTGGGAGCTGCGCTTAGATAAACTTAATGATGTTTTACAAAATGGAGACCAGAACGATGAGTGAATTAACAGTAAATTTAAATAAAACAATTATCGCCCCCCTTAAGAATACGTTCGAAGCATGGTTAGACCCGGAAACCTTATCCAGATTTATTTTACCCATGCCCGGTATGCCAGAACCGGAAGTTGAAAACGACGCAAAAGAAGGTGGTGCATTTACCATCATTATGGCAGTTGGTGATGATAAGATTCCACACACAGGTACTTATCTCGTTATAAACCGTTATAAAGAGATTACTTTCACGTGGCAATCACCCTGCTCTGTTGAAGACAGCACGGTTACTTTACTCTTTACTGAGCTAAATAAAGACCAGACTGGTATTGAATTGACACATGTGAAATTTATTGATGAAGCAACCCGGCAAGATCATGAAGGTGGCTGGGGTAATATACTGGATGCATTAAATAACATTTAACAAAGAAACTTAACCGCCATATCAGGGGGAGATGAAGATGTTAAAATAAACCGTTTATAAAATATGGTTAATAATATCTTCCCCTCATTTTAATAATTTGATTCTAGTAAAAAGCCAATTAGTTTAGTTTTAACATGCCTCATTCGGTTACTATACAGACTTATCTTTTGGATTCTTATACAGATGTGGGGACAAATACCCAACTTACAAGCAAAAATCAAACATAGGCGCACATTGCAAACCTGTGCTCGTTGTGGATTTTTTTTCCCTAAAACTGAAACAAATTGTCACCACTGTTATGGAATGAGTGATGAGGATGTTTTAAGGAGCCTGGCTCTAAAAAAGCATTTTCGACTAAGTTTGGGTAAAAGTATGTTCTTAGGGGCCTTACTTATACTATTAATTATGTATTTTATCTAAAACTCAACAATAACCGCTAACAGAACACAAAAATCAGAAATATTAGAGAATATTAATATCTAATCTGATGATTTTTCATATTAGCCGCGTTAAACTACACAAATCGATAAGACAACACAAACTTAATTAGATAATTAAACGTTATATGCGTGATTCAGCAGGATTTTCAGATCTAATAGCAACCTGACTCAACCCCGCTTTTAATTGGTGATAAATGATAAATTTAAAAGAAAGTCTGCGTAAGGCATCCAGCTTTATTAAAGATAGTGAAAAAGATGTACCAGTACCATCGTCAGATATTTCTATGATTAACGCCCAGGTTAAAGCCGCTACGAGCATGATTAACCGAATACAACAAGGACACAATTTTGGTATTGTTATAGGGTTAGATATTGAAACTGCCTTATATCGAACAGCACCTGAGTTAAAAATAAATACCCTGATTCAACCTCTAAGAGAAACCTTTATATTCAAAGGTACGGGAATTAATGTCATAAATGGTATAGATCTTTTAAAACATATGCAGGATTCCGGTCAAACTGAATACCCATTTGGTATTGATACTCTGCCAGCTGTTTCTGACACTCAAAAAACAGAAATTGAACAACAGTTAACTTTAATATTTAATCGTATAAACACGGTGTATGATTTAATCTCGAATGAGTCATCTGATAATAATGATAACCCCGGTGACTTTATAAAATTTATTGATGAAATTAAATTCATTAGTCAGTCTAAATAACATTTGACCATGATCATAAAACCACTAATTGGTATTGATAATGTAACTCTCGGCAGCCCCAAACAAACTATATTTGATATTCTTGGCCAGCCGGACTCTACCAATAGTGATGAATGGCCTGATGGCACTATATCTGAATCATGGTTATACCCAAAGCTAAGTTTAACGCTTAATTTCGACTCCGATGATAATTACCGATTATCTACAATAAATTCAACATCAAATGATGCCGAGCTAGAAGGTTTAAGGCTCATTGGTTTAAATATAAATACGCTTATTAATAGCCACCCTTCAATTACACTGGATGAAGATCTAGGCAATAATGTGAAAGACTATGTATACCCTGAAAAAGAAATTTCATTTTGGGTTGTAAATGATATTATTGAAAACATAACACTCTTTCCCGAATATGATAAATCAAATGATTTACCGATATGGCCTGTATCATAATATTATATAAATAAACAGGCACTTAAATTTAAGGATGAATATGTTTAAGTATCTTTTATTAAGTTCTCTAGTAATTTTAACTGCCTGTGAAGATGTAAAGCCTGTTCAATTGCCCGACTCTAAATCGCAATACATTGGAGTATGGCAATATTTTTACGAATCAAGATTAAAAGGTCATACTCTAAATGCAACACTTCTTGCATTAAATTCAGATGGTAGCGTTATTTATAAAGACTGCTCATACAGTAAAATAGAAATTATTAGTGATAACACAACATCAAGCAGCAGTAAAAGTAGTAGTACTGTTTTGCCCTCTGCAATTATTACAGAATTTAGTAAAGATAAAATTAGCATCCAACAGAAGATATGGATAACCAGTCTGGACTTTGATCTGATTATAAATACACAGCCTTATCAAAAAGATGGCAGATGGTATATGAAAATTGATAATACCCTAATGACTAAACTTAATAATGATGAAATTAATAAATTAACTTCATGGGTTTGCCCTGAAAATGAAGAGCAAGAGAGTCAACGTATTTAAACACAATTATATTGCTTTTAATTAACACTATCAGATGAATCCATTAGGAGTTTAACGTATTTCTTCTTTTAAACATTTATTAGCTGAAGTACATACCTGTACAATTTGCGCACCAGACCTTGTAAACGGTGTCCGTCCAGTTTTACAGGTTAACCCCAAAGCCCGAATTCTAATTGCAGGCCAGGCGCCGGGTAGAAAAGTTCATGAATCTGGCATTCCTTTTGATGATGCCAGTGGTGATCGATTACGCGACTGGCTAGGCATTACTCCTGAGATATTTTATAACCCAGAGAAAATTGCTATTTTACCCATGGGTTTTTGCTACCCGGGAAAAGGAAAGTCTGGAGACCTTCCCCCCAGGCCTGAGTGTGAACCGGCATGGCGAAAACCAATACTCTCACATTTAAAACAGATTGAAGTTACTTTACTTGTTGGTAAATACGCTCAAGACTCACATTTAAGTAGATCAAAATCAACACTTACTGATACAGTTAAGGCGTGGCAGGACTACTGGCCAACAATGATGCCGCTACCACACCCAAGCCCACGAAATAATATCTGGTTAAGTAAAAACCCCTGGTTTGAAAAAGAATGCTTACCTGCACTCAAAACACGTATATCTAACATATTAAATCAATGAGTTAGCCTAAATAGCTCAAGTCACAGGTAATGTATTAGCAAACGAAGTGAGTTCATTCAGAGTCTAAAATTTGATGAAAATAACTGGTAAATTGGCTATTCATTGTCTGCAAACAAGATAAATTGAGTTTAGATGATATTAAGAATGATTAGTAAAACTCGTAACATCAGCAAAAAGACTCATAATATTGTAGAATTTATACTGGGTTTAAAATAGTCCGCCAGTTTGACTAAACTAAATACGGAAAAATAATGAAGATATCAATAGGTAGCGGAATTCATCACTTCCTCTTCGGTCAGACCGAACAACAGGTCATTAACAGTCAGGGAACCCCAAATAAGAAATTTGCTGACGAACATGGTGATATCTTTCTACTATTTAATTCTTTAGAAACCACACTAAAATTTGAAAAAGAAAATGACTTTAAACTGAGCTGGATTGAAACCAGTAATATGAAAGCGACACTTCCTGAGTTTTCCCCATGGGGTGTATCTCAAGTAGAAATAATCACAAAACTCACCCAAATATTAGGTGAATTACCTGAAATTGAAGATTATGGTGATTATCAGTCAATGACATTTAATAATTCATGGTTAGAGTTACAGTTTCGATATGAAAAGCTAAAACAAATTAATTTTGGCGTTTTATATAATGATAAGTCAGAGCCATTATGGCCAGAAAATATCAGCTAAACACTTTGATTATGAGAACAATATATTGCCAATCATTGTTCATACAACTTTAAACTGAAATAGTTTATATTTAAGGATTATATTATGTTGAGGGCAACCTTACTTTGTTTTTTAATTGCAGCCTCCTCTCCAGCCTGGTCATTAAAATTAAAAGACCTGTATGCCATGAACAAAACAAATCGTGCCTGGTACCTTGGTGGTATATATGATGCCAGTGTAATTCAATGGAAAGACAATAGCAGTAAAAGTAATTGCATTGAAAAAATGGGATTCAAAGGTTATACATCTTTACTTTCAAAATTCATAAAAGATTTACCTGCCGATGCTGATTCTGCTGAGAGAAAAGCCTACGACTCTATGAATGTTGCTTCTGTTTCCTGGATGTTAATTGGAGAAGAGTGTAAATAATATTCACCTTATTTAATTACACTCGGCATTTATGTAGCCAACAAAATGAAGAAAGTATTAGTCATCGGCTATGTATGGCCAGAACCAAATTCATCAGCTGCAGGCAGCCATATGATGTCGATTTTGAACTTGTTTAAACAGCAGGATTGGCAGGTTGAATTTTCCACCCCATCTCTGCCAACAGATCATATGATCGACTTATCTAATGAAGGGATATCAAGTAAAAGCATTAAATTAAATTGTAATAGTTTTGATGAATACCTATTAGAGTACAATCCAGATATCGTACTATTTGACCGTTTCATGATGGAAGAACAATTTGGCTGGCGAGTGGATAAACATTGCCCGAATGCACTTAAGATTTTAGATACTGAAGATTTGCAATGTTTGCGTCATGGGCGTCATCAGGCTTGCAAAGCCGATCGTGAAATGACTCAGAGCGATCTACTTAATGATATTGCAAAACGAGAAATCGCAGCTATATTACGTTGTGATATCTCTCTTATTATTTCTAGCTATGAAATGGAGTTATTAAACAATACATTTAATGTAGACTCAAATTTACTCCACCACCTGCCGTTTATGGTAGATACTGAAAATCTACCATTAGCAACAAAACCTTATTCAGAGCGTGAGCACTTTATAACGATTGGTAATTTTCGTCATGCACCTAACTGGGATATGGTTTTATATCTACAGAAGATATGGCCTTTAATTAAGAACAAATTACCTGAAGCAGAGTTACATATTTATGGGGCTTACCCCCCACCTAAAGCAACTGCTTTAAACAACCCTAAAACAGGATTTTTAATTAAAGGTTGGGCTGAAGATGTAGATAGCATTATGCTGGAGTCCCGTGTTTGTTTAGCTCCCTTAAGATTTGGTGCAGGTATTAAAGGAAAATTAATTGATGCTATGAGAATGCAAACGCCAAACATTACCACTACGGTAGGAAGCGAAGGCATGTATATCAGTGAACCCTGGCCTGGCTATATTAATGATAACCTGCAAGGGTTTGTAGATGCTGCTATCAATTTATATAAAAATGAAAACATTTGGTTAGAAGCACAGAGTAACGCATTTAATCTATTAAAATCACGTTATGACAGTAAAATCCTCGGATCATTTTTAATCAGTCGGATTATTGAGATAAAAAATTCGCTAGAACAGCATCGTTTAAATAATTTTACAGGCTCGATGTTTAAACACCACACTATGATGAGCACAAAATATATGTCGCAGTGGATTACAGCGAAAAATACACTTTCAGATCGAGAAAAAAATTGAAGAGAAAAACATAAATGTATGCCGTAATTTTTAAAGCAAAAATTAATAAACTCGATAATAACTATGCAAAAATGGCTAAAAGGATGAGAGATTTAGCTATTAACAAATATGCTTGCTGTGATTTTGTATCAACGACGGAGAATAATATTGAAATTGCTATTTCATACTGGAATGATCTTGATCATATAAAAAAGTGGAAACAGGACTCAGAGCATATCGTTGCGCAAAACCAGGGGCAATCGACATGGTATAAATCTTACACCGTACAGGTTGTGGAGATAATACGTGAATACTCGAGCTGAAATATATATTCATAAATACTGAAGTAATAGAGAGTCTGTTATAAACTTAGTTGGTTAAAATTTAATCCCTCCGTCCCCTTTTTCCCTGATTACTCTTGATTGAATATTTTGAATTATAAATAGTATTATTAGCCTTTACTATCATCTCATTTTATACTCACTCATATAATCACTAATCCTGTACCTATATGTCACACAACCACAGTCATAATGTAATGAACTATAACCGTTCATTCGCCTTCGGTATTGCCCTTAATATTATATTTGTGATAATTGAGGTCATATACGGCATAACCGCTGACTCAATGGCGCTTATAGCAGATGCAGGGCACAATTTAAGCGATGTAATAAGCCTTTTACTCGCATGGGGTGCTAATCTTCTGGCATCAAAGCGACCAACAGCTTATAGAACTTACGGTTTTCGCAGGGCAACGATACTCGCATCGTTAATAAGTTCTGTACTATTACTTTTTGCACTAGGCGGCATAACATTAGAAACATTTGAAAGACTGTTTACACCACAATCTGTGGATGCAATAACGGTAATTACTGTGGCCGCTATTGGTGTTATTATTAATACTGTTACTGCCCTGCTATTTATTAAGGGTCAAAAACATGACCTAAATATTCGCGCGGCGTATTTACACATGGCTGCCGATGCGGGAATTTCTTTAGGCGTCGTTATTATTGGTATCGCCATTCTTTTCACAGGCTGGATATGGTTAGACCCCGTTATCAGCCTGTTTATCGTAGTCATTATTTTAATAAGCACCTGGGCCTTACTCAAAGAGTCGATTAATCTATCTATTGATGCTGTTCCACAAGGAATTGATATGCCAGGTATACAGAACTATCTGAGCAATTTAAATAACGTTAATTCTATACATGATTTACATGTTTGGGCTTTAAGCACAACAGAAGTCGCACTAACGGTACATCTGGTCACTGATCATAATGTAATCAATAATCAGTTTCTTGAAGAAATACAGCTTTATTTACATGATAATTTTGATGTAGGGCATTCGACTATTCAAATTGAGAGTGCTATAGATGAAAATAGTTGTTTGTTAAATAATTCAAAATGTTCATAACCCATTATATTAAAGTTATAATATGTATTTAAAGTTAAAAACATACCTAAAAAAAGTCACATTAATTACAGCGACAATCACTCTTTTTGCAGGCATTATCTTAATGAATAATGATTATAGTGCCGCAAATATTGCGTTTATTGTTTGGGCGATATCGCCTTACTTTTTTTTAGTTTTTCTGATAAATCTTGCAGCTAATAAGATAACCACATTAACTGCGGCAGTTATAACTATTGCCACATGTGTTACAGGTTTAGTACCTTTTATATATAGTTTACTATCGCAATTAGACAATCAGGGCAATCTTATCTTTATTGACACACCATTATGGCAATGGGCAGGTTTGATAATTATTTCATTACCATTAGTTATTTTAAATAAAATAAATGATTAAAAAGTTAATATATACAACCTCATATATTACTTATTATTACGAGCTACTTTCACCAAATCAGCCAGTTCTTTCTCAATGTTTTTACGTTTTTTCAATAAGTAACGGCGCAAGCTGGATTTTTTTAGCAATATAATAAACACTCGAAGATTGTCTATAATTTTAACTTGTTCTCTTTCAATAACCAGGGCTATTAGAGAAGTAGGAATTAATGTTACAACATATAAAACACACAAATTTACTCCATATACATCATAAATAAACTTAGCCTGAATAAACCAGAACAGGCTAAAAAACAAAGTTCCTGCTAATATTTTAGTTGTATCGTACTGATCTTTACCTTTCGAAAATATATTTACAGACGTTTTTGTTAGTAAATAAGGTACAAAGGAATTTATAAAGCCAAGCAGACCAATTGGAAATATCACCAATATCATAAAAAGGCTACGTAGTATAAACCGTCGCACAACTTTCGAGTTATACCTAACGCTTAAGTTATAATCACTTATACCTAAACGGTAACATAGTCTATTAAAGTGCCTTAAATGTAGTTTAAATGATTTAACCTTATCAGGTACCACCTGATGTAAATATTTGTTGACAGATAATAATAATTTATGAGATTTAAATTTCTGACTCAAATTTCTCTCACGAGATTTTTTATGCCTTAATGAAAAGAATCGTTCAACTTGCTGTACAAACACCAGGTCCTCTACTTCATCAACCTCCAGTACCAGGCTTTTCATTGCAGTCATAATATCATTGGTAAGATCTTTTATGTCCTGCCCATTAGAAATATCCATATTTTCATTAATTTCAACAGGATCACCGAAATTTATATATACATTACTTCTAAATTTTATTGTATTGGTGAAATTAAGTCCTACGGGCACAATTAAGGGGCACTCTTTATATTTTTTCTTATAACCAAGCGCAATTCTTGAAATACCCGTTTTAATTTGTCTTAAACTTAGATCAGAGTGACTTTGACCTTCTGGAAAAATCATTAACACTTCATTTTCAGACAACATATCATAGGCCTTGCTAAACATAAGATCGTTATCAACAATAGCATTATCTGAATCTTGTCTCCGATAAACAGGCACCGCCTGCCAGACTGACAATATAATTTTAAGTAGTGGGTTATTAAATAAACCACTTCTGGCTAGTGGATGTATTAGGCGCTGACTTGTGTACTGCAATAATACCGCATCTGCAAGTGCATTGGAGTGATTTGCGCATAGTATAACGGGAAGATTATTATCTAATTGATGTAATCCACTGATTTCAATCTTTTTGTAAAATAAAACCACAAATAAACAGCACATTTTCTGCCAGGCTCTTTGTGCTATACCTAATGATTTAAGTGCTTTAACCTCTTCCATGAATACTCCTTTATTCATTAAATAATAAAAAATACACCCGTATATATAAAAATTAGTTATATACAGATATTACATATAAAAGCATTTATCACTAAATACTATAGTACAAAATACAAATTTCCAAATACGAGTTTCATTAACACTTAGGCCCAGCTTAATAATACTCGCTATAAAGCCAAAAAAACCAGTTTAATCTGGGGTACAATAGGTCTTAAGCCGATTATTTCCATTATTAAGGTTCTGTATTTGTGGCCATAAAACCAACAATTTTTAAATTTAGAATATCGCTGTCTGATTTAAGCAGGGATTATTACGACACATTAAATTTAACTATTGCACAACACCCATCTGAAACAACCGAACGCATGATGGTCCGGGTATTAGCTTATTGTATCAATGCACAGGAGTTTTTAACCTTTACCAAAGGCCTTAGTAATGTTGATGAGCCAGATATCTGGGCTAAAACCCTTGATGAGCAAATATCATTATGGATAGATATAGGTGAACCCACATTAGACAGAATCAAAAAAGCATGTCGACATTCACAGGCCGTGAAGGTATATAGCTTTAATACTAAATCAGATGTCTGGTGGAATCAGGATGCATCTAAATTCAATCAACTTGATGCTGCTTTTTATCGATTCGATTGGGCTGATATCTTAAATTTAGCACAGCTGGTAGAAAGAACCATGGACTTTTCTGTCACTATAACCGATGACTCTGCATATATAGCGACAAATCTCGGCGAATGTGAAATTCCATGGGTTCAGTTGAGCTATACATAATACAAACATATACATGCAGCGATCAACCATATGAAATCATTATTTAGAAATATTTTTTCACCTATATTAAATATATTCGAATCAGATACAGGTGAATATTTATATAAAAAATCTCATAGAGTCGTATTAATCGTGATGGGTGTACTTTTCACTGGTTTGGCCTCTCTGGTTTATGTATTAGGTCAGGGAGAAGACATTGGTTATTTATTACCCGTCGTCGTTTTTGGTGGTGCAGGTTTATTAAGTTTACTAATTGGTATTTTAGGTGAAGACCGGGCTGTAGCAAAAATATGGGGATCAGGAAAAAAGTAACGGCCCGATGAAACTCATCTATACCAATGAGAATCGATTTTTAGTTAGTAACATGCAAAATATCTTACAAATTGAAAATATTGACGTAACTTTAAAAAATGAGTACGTTGCAGGTGGTGCCGGTGACTTATCGCCCTTTGATACCTGGTTAGAACTTTGGGTAACTGAGGAAGATTACGACAAGGCACTAAAGATAATTACTTTAATAAATAATGGCGATAAGACACATGACTGGTTTTGTAGCCAATGCCATGAAAAAAACAGTGCATCATTTGAGATATGCTGGCAATGCCAGCATGAGAGAGATAACTAGAGACTCAAATAAATTATTCGACTGTTAACATAATAACGGGAATAATAACTAATAACATTGCAAATATTATCAGTAGAGACAAACCAAAAGCTTTCCAGTTTGTTGCCAATGCTCCGCCATGAGTTACATGATCACTAATCGCTTTTCCCTGTTGCTGCTTTGCAATTTGTACCAAAACCACAACCTGAACAACTGTAAACACTACATTTGGAATATTCATATTTTCAGGAATAAAATAGGCTATTAAAAACAAGGCTATTGTTGCTATAACAGAATACGTTAATGCTTTATTAGCCATTCTTACATTGCCTAATCTTTTATAGTTCTGCGAAATTAAAAAACCGCCTGCCAGAGCTGATCCGACAAATGTCGCCAGGCCTATTCCAGATATTTTGTAGAGTTCAAAATCGTATGTTCTATCTTCATCGTTTCCATACAGATTCGCCTGAGGTGTTTTATATAGATCCTGCATGTGGCTTCCTGTTAATTTATCTACCCTAAAACTAATGATATATCAGATTGACCTTTTTTGTACAGCCATTCTAATCATTACCAAAGACTAATCAGACCATACCGCAAACTCATTACCACTGGGTTCAGAAAAATGGAATCTTCTGCCGCCTGGAAAAGAAAATATATCTTTCACAATGACTCCACCTGCTGTTTTTATTTTATCTAATGTACCTTCCAGATTATTACTATAAAAGACGATTAAAGCCGCTCCATTGCTTGTGCTAGAAAACAAATCTGCCTGATAAAAGCCACCGTCAATACCCTGCCCGGTAAAAGCCGTATACTGTGGTCCAAAATCTTCAAACTCCCAGCCAAATGCCTGCGTAAAAAACAACTTTGTCTTACTTAAATCGGCAGAAGGGAATTCTACATAATTTATTTTTTCGTGTTCATTCATCATTCACACCTTTATTAATATAAGAGCTTTTGATTTTAAAATATGGCTGCTATCAAATACTATACGTTTATTTGACATATTCAATAGCACAGGTCACAATAATCACTGGCTTGATCAATGCCACTGTGTCCGCAGAAAGGGCTGCGCCCAAGATACATAGCACTTAAATTTATTTTAGGTGCTCTGGTAAAGTATAATGTATATGATTTCCTTTTCCATCTGATCAGCGGACACAGATATTTGAAAAGGCAATTACAATGAATACACCGTCTACCCGGTCTGATAATCCATTTCGTATTAATCTCCAGCAACAGAAGAAACGCGCTAAGGAATTACTAAAGTCTGTTATAGCAAATGAATCGCAGGCTCAGTTGCGCTTTAAAAATTCGCATCCCGATTTCAAAACCAATATACTCGCTCCCGAATCTTTTAAGTTGAGTGACGCTCAGCTGGTTATTGCACGCGAGTTTGGTTTAGCTAGCTGGGCTAAACTAAAGTCACACATAGCCGATATGTCTCAGGCAGGTAATGCAATAAATACCACTATACCCGATGCCGATTACTCAACACTGCATATTCGCTGTGGAACCGATTTACAAACCACATTACCTAATGCGGGTTTCATTGGCGACTTTCTTGAATACACAGACCCATATAGTCAGGGGCCTATTATTCTTGATAATAATTTCGTGTCTAACCGCATTAAATTTTTGCACGAGTCATTTGGTCATATTATTAATATGACTCTGGCTGAAACTAAAGAACGCTATGAAAAGTCTCACCATAGGTTATCTACATCTGCCAAGCAATATCAGCGCATTGTTTTATGGTTTGAGCACGATAGCTTTGATCAATTAATATTAGCCAGGTTACTGACCTATTTTAATGAGTTTGGTGCACCTGAAACACTCGAACTCATTTCAATTAATCACTTCCCGGGATCCATACGTTTTTTAGGACTTGGTCAGTTACCGGCTGAGGCCATTAGATTGATATGGGAAGAAAGAACAACAGTTAACCAACAGCAGTTAAATTTGGCTAGAAAAATATGGTATGCACTTGGTGAAAGCTCTCCCGAATATTTATTAAATATTATCAATTCAGAAGAAATCAGTTATTTACCTGAAATGCATAATGCACTACAAAGGCATATTCAGGAGCTGCCATCTGTATTTAATGGTTTAAGCCTGACAGAGCACTTGACCCTTGAAATACTTAACCAACAGAAAAGCATAACCGCTGCTATGTTATTTAAAAAACTTATGCTTGAATACGAACCCCTACCCTGGCTTGGTGATGGTATGTACTGGTTTATTCTTGAGTCAATGATGAATGTTTCTCAGCCCGTTTTTGAAATTTCGCATGAAGATTTACAACGAGACTGGCATAAACGTTCGTTAGTTATTACCGAATCAGGAAAAAAGGTGCTTTCTGGTGTGCAGGACTGGTTATCTTTTAAACCACCCGTTAGATATTTAGGTGGATTAAGTATTCGAAGCGACCTGCCATGTTGGCGCTGGAGAAAAGAAAAAGAAACCTTAACTATAACCATTGTTTAAAATGAATACATGAGTCATTAGACTAAAACTTATAGATTGCCCATAAAAAAAAAGTTAATATAAACTTATACCAATTATCGAGGTTGTTTTTGTTTGGGTTTAAACTTTCTCTTTGGTGGCCTGGAACCATCATCAGATGAAGATGACTTTTTATTTTTTGAAAATCTACTTTTATTTCTGTTACTTATACTCTTCTGATCTGCCTTTTTTCTCTCAACATCTTTTTTACCCTGAGTTTTTTTTCCGTCCGCTTCTGTTTTAACGTCATTATTATTTGCTTTAGTTTTTTTGGGTTTTTTAGATTTTTTATCTTTACGCCACAAACGTGACACAGGTACATCATGCCCGGGTTCAAAACCGTCTATCAATTTACGTGGCAGGAGTTTTTTAATCAGATGCTCTATATCTGTTAACTGATCAAATTCATCTGCACTTACTAAAGATATAGCCTGACCTGTGGCCCCTGCTCTGCCAGTACGCCCAATTCGATGTATGTAGTCTCTGGCGACTGTTGGTAAATCAAAATTCACCACCTGAGGTAACTGATTAATATCTAAACCACGAGCCGCAATATCTGTTGCTACCAACACCTTTACTGATTGCTGTTTAAAATCGGCTAAAGCTTTATTTCGCGCACCCTGGCTTTTATTTCCATGTATAGCAATGCTTTTAATTCCCTGCTCCTGAAGGTAACGTGTGAGTTTATCTGCTCCATTTTTTGTTTTGCTAAAAACCAGAACCTGCTGCCAATTATGCTCATTAATTAAATACGCTAAAAGTGCAGGTTTTTTCTTTTTATCTACCGGACACATCCACTGGTTTATTTTCTTTACTGTTGTATTTTGTGCAGTGACCGATACTTCAACTGGCCTGTTTAAAAACTGTTTTGCAAAGCGTCGAATTTCATTTGAATAAGTTGCTGAATACATGAGGCTCTGACGTTGACGGGGCAGAAGATCAAGTATCTTACGTATATCGTCAATGAACCCCAGTTCTAACATTTTATCAGCTTCATCCAGTACTAATATTTCTAACTGTTCAAAGCTAACAGCATTTTGCATATGCAGATCAAGCAGGCGCCCTGGTGTTGCAATTAATACATCAACGCCTTTACGTAATTTCATCATCTGAGGGTTAATTTTCACACCGCCGTAAACTACGGTGGATCGTAGCGAAATAAACTTGCCATAGGCCTTAACGCTTTCACCGACCTGCGCAGCCAGCTCTCGTGTAGGGACTAAAATAAGTGCCCTGACTTTGTTTGAACCTGCAGATTTACCATTACTCAGTATGTCTAATATGGGCAAAGTAAAAGCGGCTGTTTTACCTGTACCTGTTTGAGCCGCGGCCATCAGGTCTTTACCTTGCAGTACGACAGGTATCGATTTTATTTGTATTGGAGAGGCTGTTTTATAACCTTTTTCAACCGCTGCTTTTAATATTGAGGGGGATAATCCAAGTTGTTCAAAATTCGAGTCAGAATTCATATATATTATTTAATTTACTTATAGTCCCATATTATAAAGACTTATAGCTTACATGAAGATTTTAAATACTGCACTCAACCAGCTACTTCTCAGACAAATTAGCCTGTTTAGATCATGATGTAAATCAAGCTTAAAACCTTTATTAGTGAAAACTGATAAACGGCATACGTGAGAACTTGCGTATATACTGTTTTACTAATATTATTTAATTATGGTCTAGTTAGACCTAAGCGCATGAAGAAAAATCTGTTAATTAAATGAGGAAAGAAAAATGAAAACATTAAATATAATTGCTGTTGCCGCTACACTTGCACTTGCATCTTCAACTGCCAGTGCCTGGTGGGGACCGTTCAATAATAATGGTTATAACAATGGCTATAACAATGGTTATAACAACTTTAACAATAATGGTTATGGTAACGGTGCGGGCGACATGATGGGTGATGGCAATTTCGGCTTCAACATGAATGCCAGTGGTCGTGGTAATGGACAGGGTTATGGCAATGGCAACAACCAGTACCAGAACCAATATAATGGCTACAATGGTTATAACGGTTACAATGGTTATGCTCCGGCACCTTACGGTTATGCACCAGCACCATATGGATATGCTCCTGTTGCCGCACCGGCGCCAGCAGCTCCTGCAAAATAATTACACTTTTTAATAAGCGTAATAACTAAAAAGCTGGCACTTAGGTGACCGGCTTTTTTTTGAGAAAAAAGGAGACAAGCTATGACTAATCAAAATACAGAAAAAACACATTCGGATAATCAGCCAGAATCAGTTGAAGAAGATTATGGCCTGAAAAAACTATCTATCTATACCCTTTTTATAAGCATTAGCTGTCTACTCATTGCAGGTGCCTGGTATAAAAAAGATGAAATTCCGTTTGCAGCTATTTTTGAAACAACAGTTGAAGTTTTTGATAGAACAGCTAATACGATGACAGACGGTTATAATTCTGTAAGAAATTATATATCGGATAATAATTCTAATGATCAAATAGAAGCTATATCAGCTGATACTCAAACTATTGAAAATAATGAAGTGGTTATTGCTAAAAATGATAACGAAATAGCAAGTGATAAAGTAATTGTTGCGGAACTGGAAACTAATGTAAAAATCGACATTATTGAGTCAGAAAAATTATCTGGAACAGAGATGCTTGCTGAAATCACTGAATCAGAAAAATCACCAACTCAAGTTATTCCTGATATCAAATCAACTGATATTACAGAGATAGAAGAGGATAGAAACGAAATTACTTCTACAGAAATAGCCGTAATAGAAAAACAGGTCATAACTGAAAGTATTTCAACAGAGCTTACTGCTGAAAAAACTGCACCTACAGAAATAACTAAAAAAACTGAAACTTTTAAAGTTTCATCTGTTAATAACACCATACCTGAACCAGTTACTGTTCAGCCAACTACGCAAACAGTTAAGACCCCTATATATCAAACAACTGGAGCTTATACGCATTCACTTAATCAATACTATGTCCCGGTTCCAGTGATGTTTCAAAATAATATGCCACGAAATAATTATCGACCCGCTAATATTAGATTTCCTTATATAAATCAGGGAAACATCATTGAGCAACAACAACATGCATTTGAGCAGAATATGAAAATTCAGCAGCAAATGATGCAACAGGCTTTTAGGTTGCAATCGGCTATTTTTAAAGATGCTAAAAGACGCCACCAGGAAATGATAAAACGTGCCGCCAGCTGGAGTATCAAATCTCAGAACAGCCGCGATAAATTATATTATACGCCGTATAATCAACCAGCATATATAAACTAAATTTTTATATAATATTGAGGCGTGTTATAAACACGCCTTTTTTATTAAAAATTAACTAGTATTATTTAAAAAGCACTGCCTAGACAACAGAATCCTGACAATTACTCACCTAGTATCTAACCACAGAGTGTTGGTATGTTTATTAAAAAAACACCTCTACCCCGTACTTATTAAGACAATCTCTACGCACATGAGACATATCAGACTCAATACCGCATAAGAAATATACAACAGTATGAATACAGTCACTAATTCTCGCCTGAACTATTTTTATATTTTTTAACTTAAATTATCAACTTGATCTGAATCAAGTCCATGATTTTTATTGACTAAAATTAATTACTTATAGTTTCCTTAAAATCATCTATAAATAAATACATATCAATGATTAAATTTCTTTGTTGGCCTGCCTTAAGCTTATTAGCTATAAGTTAACCAGCTTGTTAGCAAACCCATAATAATTAACATCAAGCGGATGGAGAAATAAATATGATAGTCAATGACATAATGAACACTTCTGTTAAAACAGCCCATACAGACACCCTGATTCAAGATATAGCTTCTATCATGTGTTTCAATAAAATTTCAGGCGTACCCGTAGTTAACCATAATGACGAACTAGTTGGCGTATTGTCTGAAAAAGATATATTAAAAGCAATGTTTCCAGATGTGGGGCAAATTATGCAGGAAGGAGCAATGCCAGATTTTGAATCGATCGAAGCTGACTACAAAGGCTTGCTTGATAAAAAGGCCGGTGACTTTATGACGCAAACGGTTGCTTCTGTTCAACCAGAAATGCCTTTATTAAAAGCTGCGTCTATGATGTGTGTTAAAAAAATTCGTCGTATCCCGGTAACTGATAATAAAAACAAATTAATTGGTATTATTAGCATTGGTGATGTGCATAAAGCTATCTTTCAAGAAAGTCTTTTGAAAAAATCATCTATGGAAGCAGCTTAGTTTTCTAAAATTATATTTATATAATTTACTATCAGAATCTACTACTGTCTGAATCGAATAAGTGTGAAGTCACGTACTTTCGATTCAGACATTGATTATAAAGTTCAAATAAATTCTGACAGGTACTCTGGTATACGTTCTTCTAGCCAGTAAACAGGGTTCAACACTGAACCGGAAATAAAACCAACATGTCCTCCATACTGACTTAACTCTAATTGAGTGCTTGATGACAACTCGTTTTCTTCAGGAATTATATTTTTAGTCATGAACGGATCATCTAGTGAGAGAATAATTAAACTGGGCATTTTAATATTCTTAAGATATTGTCTGGAGCTTGACCTGGCATAGTAATCATTAACACCAGAAAACCCATGTAAGGGCGCAGTAACCAGGTCATCAAATTGCCAAAAACTATTTAATTGATTAATCTTATCTAAATTTAAGTTAATTAGTTTTTCATAATTATGCTGTCTGGCTTTTACAATTAACTTACGTTTTAAATTCCCGATAAGATGTCGCTGATAAATCTTAGAAAAACCTTTATTCAATTTATCCGCACAGGCATTTAATACCAGGGGTGCACATACACTGACAATGGCTTTGAATGGCGATATCTTACCTAGTTCTGCCTGTAATTTAAGCAACATATTTCCACCCAGTGAGAAACCTACCGCCGCTAAAGATGAATCAGGAAAATTTATTTGTAACCAATTTAATAAAATTTTAGCATCGCCAGTTTCACCACTATGGTAAGACCTTGGCAAACGATTATTCTGCTCTGAACAACCTCTAAAATGCATTAATAACCCCGTCCATCCCTTTTTCTTTATAGCTAACATCATACCTCTGGCATATGGCGAATCAATTGAACCTTCTAGTCCATGAAAAACAACAACAATTGGCTTCTTATTTAACGGCGCTTCTGTCCACATCAAATCCAGAAAATCACCATCTTCCAACTCCAGCGTTTGTTTAACACCCGAGAACTTTAACTTATTGCGTATAAAAGTTGGCAATAGTGTTTGAGCATGCGAATTACTCAGGCCGTAGGCAGGTTTAAACTTACTTTGTAAGATCATTATTTAATTATCTATAAAACAGGTTATTATTGGATACATTATATGAATTATTCGAAGTTGCTACTACTTAGAAGTATTATCCATAAGCAGAATAAGACATTCATCGAAGAACTGATTAAGTTAGAATATTACTTATGATTACTTTACCCAACACATTGAAAGCATGGCAAAAAAGTGGTTTTGACAACAATTTTAAACTTAGCTTCAAGCAGGAAATCGCTTCACTGGACTATAAACACCTTCCTTTACAGCAGGGCCTTTCTCTAAGCAGTTATGTTAGTAATGAGAAAATCAGCGCCATCGTACATAATACTGATGAAACACCAAATAATATTATTGTGAAATCCGGTGTTTTTTATACTGGTATTATTGCGGGCTGTAGCTGCTCAGACGACCCAACCCCTCTAGATACACAAAATGAATATTGTGATCTGATGATTTATATAGATAAACTCACAGCTGAAACCTCTGTAAAGCTGATTACAGAATAATTCATGTGTTTCCGGCCTAGCATCTCTAGCTCTATACCGTTAAAATTAGCCTCAATTATTACCACTCAATAGAGATCATACTCCTATGGGAAGAAGTTTTGAAAATCGTAAAGCCTCTATGGCTAAAACGCAGGGTGCGAAAGCCAAGTTATATTCACGATATGGTAAAGAAATTTATGTTTGTGCTAAAAACGGTGGCTCTGACTCCGATAGCAACCTGGCTTTACGTCGTTTAATAGAAAAAGCGAAAAAAGAACAGGTTCCAGCGCATGTTATAGATAATGCCCTGAAAAAGGCTGATGGTGGCGCTGGTGAAGATTTTGTTCTGGCCCAGTACGAAGGTTATGGCCCCGGTGGTTGCATGGTTATCGTTGACTGCCTGACAGATAACAATAATCGAACATTCACAGATGTTCGTCAGTGTTTTGTTAAAAATAGCGCTAAAATTGGTACCCCTGGTACAGTTAGTCATATGTTCGATCATCAGGCGCTTTTTGCGTTCAAACATGATGAAGAAGAAGCCATTCTCGACGCACTGATGGAAAAAGACGTCGATGTTACGGATATCGAAAATGAAGACGGTATGATTACAGTGCTAGCCCCACATACAGAATTTAATAAAGTTAGAACCGCGTTAAACGAAGCGTTTAGCGATATAGATTTTGAAATGGACGAAATCACCTACCTGCCTCAAAGCGCATGTAAGGTTACCGGTGAGGATGTTGAGATATTTGATAACTTTATTAATGCATTAAACGACTGCGATGATGTTCAGAATATTTATCATAACGCTGAATTTGAAGATTAGTTTTAATAATTCAACCGTCACTTAATACATCTATGATAACGGTTTTATTAGCCCCCACCCATGACATTACCTATCAATAAAACACAATTAGTTAGCAGATTAGAAAACATTCTGCCAACCAATTCTATTTTACACCAAACAGAAGACCTGCACCCTTACGAGTGTGACGGCTTATCTGCTTATCGTAATTTGCCCCTAGCAGTAGTTTTACCAAACGAAATTAATCAGGTTCAGGCTATATTAAAACTATGTTATGAGTTGAATGTTCCCGTTGTTGCACGTGGTGCCGGAACAGGTTTATCAGGTGGCGCACTCCCCTTATCTGATGGAATTTTACTCAGCCTGGCCAAGTTTAAAGACATAACAGAAATCGACCCGGTACAACGCATTGCCCGGGTACAACCTGGCGTACGTAATCTGGCAATTTCTGAAGCCGTTGCAAAGTATGATTTATATTATGCTCCAGACCCCTCTTCACAAATTGCCTGCACAATTGGTGGCAATGTAGCTGAAAATTCTGGCGGCGTTCACTGCCTTAAATATGGATTAACCATACATAATATTCAGCAAATAAAAATTATTACTATTGAGGGTGAACTACTCACCCTCGGTGGCAGCGGCCTTGATGCTCCCGGTTATGACCTGCTCGCTTTAATGACAGGTTCTGAAGGTATGCTAGGGGTCATCGTTGAAGTTACTGTAAAATTATTACCTAAACCTGAATCAGCTCAGGTCATTCTTGCCGCATTCGATGATTTAATTAAAGCAGGTAAAGCTGTTGGTGACATTATTTCTGCTGGTATTATTCCCGCAGGCCTTGAGATGATGGACAAATTAGCCATACAGGCCGCTGAAGATTTCGTGCATGCGGGATATCCAACTGATGCAGCAGCTATATTATTATGCGAACTGGATGGCAGTCAGGCGGAAGTTGAAGAATATATTAAGCGCATAGATCATATTCTTAAAGAAAGCGGAGCAACTGAGGTGCGTATTGCTCAAGATGAGGCAGAACGTATTACTTTCTGGAAAGGGCGTAAAGCAGCCTTCCCTGCTGTTGGAAGAATTTCGCCTGATTACTATTGCATGGATGGCACCATTCCACGCAAACACTTACCGCAAGTTTTAAAAACCATGGCTGAACTATCAGCTGAATATGAGTTACCTGTTGCTAACGTATTTCATGCGGGTGACGGCAACTTGCACCCACTGATTTTATATGATGCAAACAAACCCGGCGAACTGGAACGCACAGAAGAATTTGGTGGAAAAATCCTTGAGCTCTGTGTTGAGGTGGGTGGCAGCATCACCGGTGAGCATGGTGTTGGCATGGAGAAAATAAACCAAATGTGCGTGCAGTTTGGTGCGCTTGAGCTAACTCAGTTTCATGCAATTAAAAAAGCCTTCGATGAAAAAGGTTTACTAAACCCTGGTAAAGCTGTGCCTACATTACATCGCTGTGCTGAATTCGGTGCAATGCATGTACATCATGGTGAGTTACCTCACCCTGAGCTTGAACGGTTTTAAACCATGTCTAAAGATAATAGCCAACAAATACAATCACAAATTTTAGATGCATATAAAAACAAAAGTGCATTAAAAATTTGTAGTGGTAATAGCAAACACTTTTATGGACAAGAAGTTGATGCTACACCATTAGATATAACCGGTCATAGCGGTATAGTTAGTTACGAACCGACAGAACTGGTAGTTACAGTCAGAGCTGGAACTCGCCTGTCTGAGCTAGAAGCCACATTGAGTGAAAGCAATCAGATACTGCCATTTGAGCCACCGCACTTTGCTGAGACGGCTACTATTGGTGGAACGATTGCATGCAACCTGTCTGGCCCGATTCGAGCCTATAGTGGTGCTGCACGTGACTTTGTTTTAGGCTCTAATATCATTAACGGCAAAGCTGAAAGTTTAAAGTTTGGTGGTCAGGTAATGAAGAATGTTGCTGGTTATGATACATCCCGTTTAATGTGCGGCGCAATGGGAACACTTGGTGTCATTCTTGATGTTTCTTTAAAGGTACTGCCTAAACCAGAGACGGAAATCACTTTAAGCCATCAGTGTGATATAAACCAGGCGGTTTTTAATATGCACCAATGGGTCAAGCAGTCACTACCTGTCACTGCAAGCTGTTATGATGGATCACGTTTATTCATTCGTTTAAGCGGTAACAACTCATCCGTTAACTCAGCTAAAAAAATAATTGGTGGAGAAACGATAGATAATAGCCAAACTTTCTGGTTAAAAGTGAAAGAACAAACTCATAGTTTTTTCAATACAGATAAACCTGTATGGCGATTATCATTATCATCGACAAACCCACCACTTGAATTACAGGGCGACACCTTTTATGAATGGGGTGCTGCACTACGCTGGTTAAAAACAGACTCCCCCGCAGAAGAAATAAGAAAGACAATGAATGCTGTTGGTGGTCATGCAACCCTGTTTAGAAACAACACTCAGAATATCGACACATTCCAGCCACTCAGTAGTGGCCTTTTAAGTATTCATAAAAATCTAAAAAATGCTTTCGACCCGGATAGGATTCTTAATCCTGGTGTTATGTATAAAGATATTTAGCCATGCAAACGAATCTACTGAATAGCATATTAGAAACACCTCAGGGGCAACAGGCCAATGATATTTTACGATCATGCGTGCATTGTGGCTTCTGCACGGCAACCTGTCCGACCTATCAACTACTTGGTGATGAACTAGATAGTCCTCGAGGCAGAATATATTTAATTAAGCAGGTTTTAGAGGGGGGAAAAGCGACAGAGAAAACCCGCTCACATTTAGACCGATGCTTAACCTGTCGTGCATGTGAAACCACATGCCCCTCTGGAGTACAGTACGGACGATTAATTGATATAGGGCGTGAGCTGGTAGAAAAACAAACCTCAAGAAACTTAACTGAGCGTTTTACTCGTTTAGCATTACGAAGAATAATTCCTTACCCAGAAAGATTTAAGTTTTTATTAAACGTGGGCACACTATTCAAGCCCGTACTGCCCACTGTTCTAAAAAACAAAATACCTGAAATAGAAAAAGCAGGTGATTGGCCGATAGATAAACAGAATAGAAAAATGTTAATTCTGGCGGGTTGCGTACAACAAACAACGAATGCTCAAACCAATGTATCTACTGCTAATGTTTTAAACAAATTAGGTATTGAATTAATTCAGCAAAATGAAGTTAAATGCTGCGGAGCCGTCAGCCAACACCTTGCGGCCTCTGAAGAAGCCATTAAAACCATAAAACATAATATCGACACCTGGTGGGATGAAGTTAATAATGGCATTGAGGCCATTGTTATCACTGCTAGTGGTTGTGGTGTAATGATTAAGGATTATGCTCATATACTTGAACATGATGAGTTTTATGCACTTAAGGCCAAAAGAGTCAGCGCACTTGCTAAAGATATCAGTGAAATACTAGCTGATGAAACAGAGCAAATAACCAGAAACCCGGCACTTAATAAAACAGTTTCTTTTCATAGCCCCTGTACTCTGCAACACGGCTTACAGCTAAGTGGTGTTGTTGAAAAAATATTAACCAATGTGGGTTACAAGCTGGCACATGTTGATGATTCACATCTATGTTGTGGATCAGCGGGAACCTATTCGGTATTACAGCCTGTATTATCAAAAAAATTATTGATAAATAAAATCACTAATTTACAAAAAGACAGACCCGATATAATCGCTACAGCAAACATTGGTTGTCAAATGCATCTATCAACGAAATCTGAAAAGCCGGTTAAACACTGGATTGAATTAATTGAAGCTGCTATTTGTTAATCAATGATTAACTCTTAATTATTGAAATAACACCCAGGTAAGCAGGCTGTAACATAGCTTGGCTTCTATGGCATTATAAGCGAAGCGAGACGAGTTACGGGTCAGTTTGACCGACTTATTAGGCGATTTCATTTTGGTGCTATACCCATGTCATCTAGTCTCATTAGGATTTCTTCCTTGCGTGTTCTTGACACTTCTTGCCAATGAAGATCTTCTCTTGCTCCAATAATTGCATAGATTGAGTTTAATCCGGTCCCTTTTACGTTCTCTTTTAGTTTCGCATATAGCTCGTATGGATCAATTTCAATAAACTCTATTACAGAATGTATATCAACTTTTGCAAGGATATCTTCGCTTTTTGGACCAAAGCCTTTAAGGTCACGCAGCCTCATTTTTGAGTAATCTTTATCCATGACTTACAGTTTTTATAAAAGTCATTCGTCTTTATCCGGTAAAGTTTTAACATGCACATCTCTTTGTGGAAATGGAATTTCAATATTTGCTTCTCTAAATGCTTTATCTATAGCGAAATTCAAATCACTAATCACACCTAAACGTCCACTTACTTCTTTTAAGAAGACTCTTAATTCAAAATCAAGCGAGCTTGCGCCGAATGCACGAAATAGAACCTTTGGCGCCCACTCGCTCTCCCCATGAATTAACTTTTCATTATCTTCTGCTATTTTAAATAAAATTTCTTTAACCTGCTCAATATCACTACCATATGCAACGCCAACCGGTATTATCGCACGACCTCTTTTACTTGATAACATCCAGTTGGTAACCTGATTAGAAATTAACTCCGAATTTGGAACAATTACATCAGAATTATCGAACGTTCTTATTAGTGTAGATCGTATCTGTATATTTTTTACATAACCTGCCGTTGTACCCACTTCAACCCAGTCACCTTTCCGTATTGGGCGTTCAAATAATAAGATCAACCCAGAAACAAAGTTGTTTACAATATTTTGCAAACCAAAACCGATACCGACTGATAATGCGCCGGCAACAATGGCAATATTACCGAAATTAAAACCTGCTGCAGACAGACCTATTAGAATTGAAATTAGAAACATAACATAACCGGCTATAGTCACTACCGCATCTCGTGCTCCGGAATCAATATTAATCATATCAAGCCATTGTTTTTCAAGCTGAGATTTTATCCAGCCAGAGATAGCCAGCAACCCTGAGAAAACTAATACGGCCCAGAGTATTTTGCTCGGAACAACTCTATAGTCTCCAAGTGTGAAGCCATTGATAATGTAATTTTTTAATTGCGTTAACAGACCACCGTTATAATCCCAAATATTCACTAATAACAGGAAGAAACCACCCCATAATAAGACGGAGAAAAGCAATCTGATCCAGATCAGACCTGGTATGACATTTTGACCTTCAACACCTAATTTTGTGCGTATTTTTGAAGATAGTTTATTAGACCCCTTATCAAGCGAATTGAAGACAAGCTTGAATATTGTTGTTACCCCAAAAACAAGAATCAAAAGTACAAATGTTATTAACACGCCTCCTCTGACAGCAAGTGAGAGATTAATATAACCTAGCCATTCAGCTATGAGAGTAAGCAGTAAGACCAGATTTACTGCACGTGAGACCCAGCTTAACTTGGGTAGTTTTTTAGGATCAATTAAAACTTGAATCGTCCATACTAGGTTGATGACAACAAATAGAGAAAAAACATACCTCAGTAAATGTAAATTTGTTTCCGTCATGCTATTTGAGAAAACCGTATAAAACGCAAGATAGCCTAATAACGCTATAAGAAATAAAACTTTTAATCGCTGAGAAACCTTTTTCAGAATATCCTGCATATTTTCGAGTATGGGTTTTGCAGGAGTTAAAGGCGATAGAAACATATTTGTAACGAGAATAAATATGAAATATATAGTAATCGCAAGTGAGAACTGTGTAATAAACAAGTCATGATCAATGTTAATGGTTATATAATTTAGAAAAAGATAACTTGATAAAAACACCAAAATATAAGGTATATAACGAGCACTTGAAGTAATAGCTGAATGTAGTATCAACTTATCCAGATCGTTGTTCCAGGTTGTTATCTCGGACTGTTTATTTAAATATTTTCTGATTCGTATTGAAAATATTAAAATCAACGAAACAATAGACAACCCAATGAACAATTCAACTAACTTTATATTCTTAATGCCAGAATGATCGAGAACAAAATCAGAAGAATCACTAAACAAATCAGCCGGGTTATCGACAAAATCTACTAACAACTCAACTAGATTCTGTTGTTTTGATAAATACACTCGCTCTAAATCAGAGCTTTTAGCTGTATTCAGAATTTTTTCAATTTCAGCAATAGACAGTAAATGCACATTGCATTCAGCCGTTTCATTTTCAATTCTGCTCATATCCTGTTTAAGCAAGTTTCTAACTGATGTGATATTTACATCTTCACCCTCTGCAGTCTCACCTAATCCGGTTATAGACTCTTTTAAGGCTAAGCGAATTTCCTCTTTTTCCGATACACACAGTTCAGCCGTACTTTTGAGATTAATAGCTAGTTTGGTCCAATCAGTAAGATTATCACTTGTATATTTTTTCTTGCTTAATAGAAATTTAACTTCATTTAATTCAGTAATATTTTTTTCAAATATAATTTCATCATATGAATAGGCTGATGTAGAGAGAAGTAAACTGAGAACAAAAAAACAGGTAACAATATATTTCATTGAATATGTATACATAAAAAGACTCATATTTATTATCATTTTCTAGCGATGGATTAATCCATCACTCAACTAATTTACAAGATAGCTCTAGCTGATTACCAGAACCACCAGCCCGATTTTAATTCAGCCTCACAGGTTTTTAGCTGTGCGGCATATTTACTCGCATTCTTTTTAACCTTTGCGGCCACCTTAATAAGCCAGGGCTTTTGATTATATGTTTTTCTTTTAAAGCCGCCATGACCTTCATGATACGCAAGATATTGATTATAGGCATCCCATTTGGAGATTTTCAGGGTGTCATATGATCGTTTACCATACCAGCCAATAAAATCAGCCGCATCAGTAAAATCATCCCTGTCTGCACCGCTATTTCCTGTCGATTTAATATACCAGTCCCAAGTTTCATCTTTTACCTGAGCATAGCCATATGCTGATGATTTGCGACCTGTGGGTATTATCCACATGAAATACTGCATTTCGGTCTGCGCGTCGTGGGTGAAACGGGACTCCTGGTGAATTATGGCAAGTTGAACATGTATGGGCACGCCCCATTGTTTAAAACTATCACTTGCATCTTCATACCAGCCGCCTTTTTCTTCAAAAATGGCGCAGCTGTTAAGCATGTTTTTAGGCGGGCTTGTAGCACAACTGACTAGTGCAGATATGGCAACAGACAATAATACGACTCGCTTGACTCTATTCAACATAAAAAGCAGCATTCATAAATTCTTATTAGTAATATATTGCTACTGATTTTAACTGTTTGACGGATATTTAACAGTTTTAAGATTATTATTATGAGACTTAATTATTGCGTGACTTAATTCACAATAATTATCTAACACTCTACGCTAAGCTTGCTATCGACAAAACATGTGCTTGAATATGATGACTCACAAATGGCTTTGTCTGTGAGTTCAAAATGATAAACCTCTTTATAAGAATGTATAAAACATTAACAGCTACTTATTAAGCAGGAAATATAATGAAAAAATTAACTAAACGTCTATTTAAAAAAAATACAGATGATCATTTTGTAACGGCAGTAGGTACCCACGTAAAAATACTCTTCTCTTCTGAAAACCCTTCTTTACTGGGTAAAACTATGCAAACTACCGCAATAGAGATGTCGCCACGCAGTATCAGACTTGAAGTTGATCATCCTATAGAAATTGATTCGGTACTGGATATAGCCGTTAAACTGGACAGTAGTGAAAGAGTCTATAATTTAACGGGTAACGTACGCTGGCGCTTACCATCAACTCGCGGTCAATACCATATTGTGCTGGTTCTACGTGAGCGCAGAGATATTCGTTCAGATTTTAAGGCATGGAAGTCTAATTTCGAACAGAACTTTGAGTATTCAAAGGTCAGTTAAATAGCTTTATCATTTACTGACAGTTAGTAAACAAGTTACTCATAAAATTTCAGTTATAATGCCTGCACTAGCAGGCATAAGTCATGCTTGCCTAAAACCCGCGCACATTACAGATTAAGCCTCGGGAAATATTCCCTACTCACGAATAGTGTATAATTTAAACCCTAAATCAAGCCCTATCAATTACTTGAAGATTTATTAAATTGACACTAAAGAATCAAATAACCGAAGAGACCCAATGCTGGTTAAAAACGACTATCATCGGCTTAAACTTCTGCCCATTTGCAAAACGTGAAGATAGTCAAAACACCATACGTTATGCTGTATCGAATGCTACCGATCTTGAGTCTAACCTGCATATACTCGCAGAGGAATTTCAACATCTGGACAATCATGCGGACACTGAAACCAGCTTAATCATGTTTAGCCATTCAGTTCAAGACTTCGAGGATTTTCTCGAATTAATTGATTATGCCAATCGGTTACTTGATGATCTGGGTTATCGCGCTGTATATCAACTCGCCCATTTCCATCCAGATTACTGTTTTGATGGGGTTGAGCCCGAAGACGCTTCAAACTATACAAACCGCTCACCCTACCCTACATTACACCTAATTCGTGAGCTTAGTATGCAAAGGGCAATAGACAGTCACCCTGATACAGCGCAAATACCGAATAACAATATTAAGCTGGCACGTGAGTTGGGTGCGGAGCACTTACAATCTCTTCTGGATACATGCAAAGAGACATGATCACCTTATCAGAACTTGCCATATACCCTATTAAGTCAACAGCTCAAATAAGCCTGTCCAGCGCCCAAACAGGGCCTTTCGGATTGGACAATGATCGACGATGGATGCTCATTGATGATAATGGTTATATGCTTACGCAACGCAAACACCCTCGAATGTGCTTAATTGAAAGTCGCTTAGTTAACGACCGGTTAATCGTCTCTGCTACAGGTATGCAAGCTCTGAGTATTGTGCCTCCTGACTCAGCCAAGACTACCACAGCTATAGTCTGGGAAGACACTTGTACAGCTTATGATGCGGGTAAAGAAGCGTCTGAATGGTTTAGTTCTTTTTTAAAAACACCCACTCGGCTGGTTTATTTCCCACAAAATGAAATAAGACAAGTTGATCTGAATTACGCTAAAAAGGGTGATATCACCGCTTTTAGTGACGGTTTTCCTTATTTACTCATAAGCCAGGCATCGCTTGATGACTTAAACGGCCGCTTAAGCTCTGCTGTAGAAATGAAACGCTTTCGACCTAATATCGTTGTAAAGGGTAACGAGCCATTTGAAGAGGATAACTGGAGGCAAGTCCGTATTGGGGGCATAGACTTTAACTTTGTTAAACCCTGTAGCCGATGTGTCATACCCAGCATAAACCCGGTAACAGCTGAAAAAACAGCCGATGTAGTTAAGACACTGGCTTCTTATCGCATGCGTGATAATAAAATAGTCTTTGGGCAAAACTTAATTGCTAAGGGCTCTGGTAAACTGGAGATTGGGATGGAAGTAGAGATAATAAGTACTGTTAAGCCTTAATGCCCCCTTTCATCAATAGGTTTTATACTTCAGGGCCTAATAAAAAAGGTACTTCTTCAAACCCCATATCCTCCAGCTCTTCCATTAAGTCTTCCCACTCATAATCAGGCAAGTTATCTTCTATTCTGCCAATAGCGCCAGTTGCTGCCCTGTAAACTTCCTGATCTTCGTAATCAGGCGGCATTTTCACGAGGCGAATTTTATTACTATCTTTACTGGGTAAAATCATTAGCTTTGCAGGCATACTGTATAACCTTTATATTTATATGAATTAAAAAACACAGCTAAAATGAAACCATTTGCTGATACTGTGTTCTATATTTGCAATAATCTTCAATATAAAAATAGTACAATAAGCCCATGAAAAATACGAGACTTAGATTTTTACACCAACTGGCATTATTAATATTTATATTGCCAGTTAACCTGCCTATTGCACTTGCAAGCACTAATCCACTCATCAACTCATTACCCAACTATAGTACCCATTACAATGTTAAGCAGGATGCTTTTAAAGACGGTGCCGCTGCAGTTAAGCTTGCAACCAGTACTAACCGCCGCATTCTAATTGAGCTGGGTGGTGACTGGTGTAAATGGTGTCATAAAATGGATGTATTTTTTGATAATAACCCTGATATAAAACAAAAATTACATGAAACATTTGTCATGCTAAAAATTAATGTTAGTGATGAAAATGACAATGCAGAATTTTTGAAACCTTTTCCAAAACCGCTTGGATATCCCCATATGTATGTGTCTGAATTTAACGGTAGTGTATTATGGTCTCAGGATACGGCAGAGTTCTTGAAAGACGGTAGTTACACGCGAGAATCATTTCTGGCATTTTTTAAACGCTGGGATATAAAAAATAAATCTCAAAATAAAAATAACCCGTTATAAACAATAAAAATATGAATACACCATTAATCAATCGTAGACAATTCATACAAATCCTTGCTTTAACTAGCGCAGGTTGGCCATTAATTAGTAAATCTGAAAAACTAATACTAGGTCGAGATACTGAAGAGGTATATAAAAACCTGACCGACCCCTGGTTAAGCCTTGCTGAAGTTCAGGAGCATTTATTTCCTGCTGACAATGAATCACCTGGTGCAAGGGATATCAATGCATTACGTTTTTTACGTAATATGCTGGATACACCTGATATGGATTCAGAAGAAAAGAGCTTTATCCTTCAGGGTGTCGGCTGGTTAAATGACTTATCTGTAAAAAATCATAAAAACCCATTCGTTAAGTTAAATTCAGATAATAAAGAAACGGTACTGCGACAAATTGAAAGTAGTCGAGCAGGAAGCCGATGGTTATCTTTAGTAATGGGTTATCTTATAGAAGCATTATTAAGTGACCCTGTTTATGGGGGCAACAAAGATGCTAGAGGCTGGAAATGGTTAGAACATATTCCGGGCTTTCCGACTCCCACTACTACACAGGTCTATTTCAAAATTGGAATGAATGAAAATACACGCCGGAGAACAAAAGCATGAGTAAAGATTATGACGTGTGTGTAATTGGTAGTGGTGCTGGTGCCGGCCCTGTCATATCTGAATTATCAAAACAGGGTAAATCGGTTTTAGTTTTAGAAAAAGGCCCGTGGTTAACCGAAGAAGATTATACGAAAGATGAAATGGCTTGTTGCAGACGCAGTACATACACGCCGAGCCTGCAAGATGAGCAACACGTTCTTGAGGAAGAAACCAATAATGGTGACTGGGTCAGTGAACCGACATCTGAGTCCGGCTGGGATTTCTGGAATGGCAGTGTTGTTGGTGGCGCATCAAACTTTATGAGCGGTTATTTTTATAGAATCAAACCTAAAGATTTTCGTTTACTATCTGAGTTCGGCCCCATCAAAGGTGCCAATATTGCTGACTGGCCTATTAGTTATGAAGATATGGAGCCCTATTTTACAAAAGCAGAAACAGAAGTGGGTATTTCCGGAAAAATCATACCCCATAAATATCAGGAACCACGCTCAACAAAAGACTTCCCTTTTCCACCAACTAGTGAACACCCCATTGTTAGTAAAATTGATAAAGCTTGTGAAGAACTGAATGTAACCTCATTACCAACACCCAGAGCCATTTTATCAAAACCCGCTAATGGTAGAAACAGTTGTGAATATTCGGGTTATTGTGGCAGTTATGGTTGCAGCTCAGGTGCTAAGGGTAGCTCACGTGCTGCATTATTAGACAGCGCCGTTTTAACAGGTAATTGTGAAATCAGACCCAACAGCAAGGTATACAAACTTAAAAGCAACAGTAAAGGCCTGGTAGTTGAAGCGCTCTATTATGATAGTGATGGAAAAGCTCAAAAAGTTGCCGCTAAGATTTTTGTTGTAGCCTGTCACGCAATAGAAACCTCGCGACTTTTATTTTCATCTACCGGGCCCAAACATCCCAATGGTTTAGGTAATAACTACTCTCAACTCGGTAAAAACTTGCTGTTTTCTGGCGGTGGCTCTGGCACGGGTGAGTTTCACTATAGCGAGATGGACAAACTGACTGCTAGCTCAATGAAGACACGCGGCCCTTTTGTTAACCGCGGCGTACAGGACTGGTATTACTTTAATGATAAAGAGTTTGGCGGTAACGCTAAAGGCGGTGTCATTGACTTTTTATTACGCCACCCCAACCCTATCTCAAAAGCAATGTCTGTCAAATGGAATGAAGAAGACAATCTAAACTGGGGGCACAATCTAAAACGTGATTTAAAAACGGTTTTTACTCAGTCACAAGATTTACGCTTTGAGGTTTTTAATGACTGGTTACCTACCGACAACTGTTTTGTTAGTCTTGATAACAGCATCAAAGACAAATGGGGATCTGCTGTTGCTAAAGTCAGATTAGGGTATCACGAGCACGATTTAAAAGTAGGCGAATTTTTATCGGCCAAAGCTGAAAATATTATGAAACAAATGGGTGCAAAGAATATCCGTTCTAGTGTTAGTGGCTCTCCACCTGCCAATCTGGTGGCAGGTGGATGTCGATTTGGCAACGACATAAACACATCAGTATTAGATGCAGACTGTAAAGTACATGATGTTGATAACCTGTATGTAACCGATGGCAGTTTCATGCCTACTGGTGGCAGCGTCCCATACACATGGACGATTTATGCAAATTCATTTCGGGTAGCCGATATTATTAATAAAAGAGTTTAAATCAAACAGCATCATCAATTGAGGTAGGCGCTAATTGTCACACGGACTACTAATGATAATTAATGCAATTTTACTGCGTTGTGGTTTGCATTTATTGTATAGCACCAGGATAGATATAAGACAGCTATCTCAGTGGCAGCTATATATAAAGAAAAAAGAGAGACTAAGAATTTAAACTTTATAAGATTTTAAATAGTTAAAAATTTCCGTTCCATGTAAATCAATATAATCCTGATAATTAGATTGCAACATCGCACCACTCATTTCATACCAGGTAAACCCACTACTCCATGCAGGGGTATCAACACTCCCCTGAACAATACGAGGAATTATAAATATTTTTTCAGGCATATATAATAAATTAAAGGTTTGCTTTTGATTATGTAAATCATCAATTACCTTCCAGCTATCTTCTGCTGTATCGCACACTAAAACATTAAGCGGGTATTCTGTATCACCGCCATTATGCCTCCAAAATGCATGACTAACTGGTAACCCTTTATCACTTGTAAACATTTGAAAATGTAAATGATTTACTGAAGCATATGCGCCATAACTATTATAACCGACAGCAATACCCGGCATTATGTTTGATAAGGTATTAGTAAATTCATAGATATATTCATGAATATTCTTCAACAAAAACTGAGGCAAACATCTTTCCCGTTGTGGAACTATTAAGCCATGCAAATCTGCAAAAGGGTATTTATTATAAAATAAATCTATCTGCATATTATTAAACAACCCAGACCAGAAACACTCCTTAGCAATAAAGGGTTTATTAAAGTTAAAATCAGCCTCCACATATGGTGTAAACATATTGCCATTGTGTGCGAAGCTCGTCATACGGCGAGGTCTAAAAGATCTAAGCTGATTAAATTGACACAACCACACTGACTCATCGCGCTGTTCAGTAAGTTGTATATTGTCAAAACCTAGTAGATGTAGTTTTAAAAAAACCAGCAGATCTTCATCAACCGCATTTATCTGCTCACCATTTATTAATGCTTTTTTATAATCTTCAAGCAATTCTATATGCTGGCTTTTGAGCTGTTCTTTTAGTTGAGAAAATAATTCAGCGTCATTACTTGCATTTGCCAGGCAAAGTATAAATGTGCCGAGTTGATTTTTATCTAACAACTGGCAAAGACCAAGATTAAACTGCTCACGAAAACTGGCTAATGACGTAAAAGGATTATTCATAATTTTTTTATAGAAGAAACCATCTATTAGAATACTGGAGTTTCAGGTGAATAAACTAATCGTTGATACTCGAATCGATCCAGGTATCGAGATAATAAATACGCTGACCTTCAGAAGATTTTGAAGGACCTATAACTTTGGCCGCAAACAAATGTTTCTCAATATTAGCCTCTTCTATGGCATTTAACTCAGAATCACATATGAAGACACAGTTTTCTGAAAAGCGTCCACGTGAACGTTTAGGCGCATATACAACGGCAAATTTAACTTGTACTACGGATGATTGACCGTCAACTGTGATACCTTTCATAATAATGTGATCTATAGACTGTTTACAAAAATATATGACCTTAATGGTACATGAGAAGACACAATAAACAAGAATAGTTTATAATAGAATGGCTCTAACCCCCCCCGTCAATGCAGGACTCACCTTAAGTGTCACAAATCACCTTAACTACCTTGAATGCCCGTTATATCCATGCCTCAATGGGATTACGCTACATATACGCAAATATGGGTGCTTTGCAGCCTGTTACAAAATTAGTAGAGTTCAATATTAATGGCCGTATTATCGATATTGCTGAATCACTACTAAAGGATAATCCCGAAATTATAGGTATTGGGGTGTATATCTGGAACGCTACAGAAACACTTAAATTAGTCAAGTTACTTAAAACCATCTCCCCTGAAACAACGATTATTCTGGGCGGCCCGGAAGTCAGTTATGAGTTTGAGCAGCAGGAACTCGTTAGCTGTGTAGATTATGTCATTACAGGACAGGCAGATCTGGCTTTTAAGGAGCTTTGTAATAATCTTAAACTAAACAAAAAACCGCTTAATAAAATAATTCATCCTCAGCCTGTAGAGCTATCAGAAATTGAACTACCGTATGCCTATTACAATGACGAAGATGTAGCGAACAGAGTTATTTATGTTGAAGCATCTAGAGGTTGTCCGTTTAAATGTGAATTTTGCCTCTCTTCTCTCGATAAAACAGTATACCCCTTTAATTTAGATATTTTTCTTAAAGAAATGGATACATTATTTCAACGAGGTGTACGACACTTTAAGTTTGTTGATAGAACCTTCAATTTAAAAGTAGACACCAGCATACGTATAATGGAATTTTTCCTTGATAAAATGGATGCTGAAAATAGTGAAAATCTTTTTTTACACTTTGAACTGATACCCGATCATTTACCTGAAAAATTAAAATCGACTATTGCTCAGTTCCCTGAAGGCAGCTTACAGTTTGAAATTGGCATTCAAAGCCTTAACCCTGAAGTTCAGACTATAATCAGTCGAAAACAAAATACTCAAAAAGTTAAAGACAACTTAAGCTGGATAAGAGAACATTCTCACGCACATATTCATGCGGATTTAATAATCGGTTTGCCGGGTGAAACTATAGACAGCTTTGCTACGGGTTTAAATCAGTTATATAGCTATAACCCGCATGAGATACAGGTCGGTATTTTAAAACGATTAAAAGGCACACCAATAATTCGTCATACTCAAGAATATGACATGCGCTACAACCCTCTCCCACCTTTTAATATTGTTAGTAATAAATTAATCAGCTTTAATGATATGCAACGTTTGAGTAGATTTGCCCGATACTGGGATTTGATTGTTAACTCCGGCCGATTTAAAAACACTAAAAAGTTAATACTATCTGAAAATGCATTTTATAATTTTCTTAATTTAAGTGACTGGATATTCAAAACATCTAATCAAACCCATAAAATATCACTTGAGCGCTTGTATTCACTTTTATATACCGGAATGCTTGAAGCTCTGGAGTTTGATATTGATTTGGTGAGCAATGCGTTATTGAGTGATTTTGAAGTATCAGGCATTAAAGGCAGGCCTAAGTTTCTGGATGGTCTGGGTGCTGATTCTGGTGTAAGGAAGATTAAATCTAGCCAGCGGCAGATAAGGCATAGTGGACTTTGATTCTTGCTGATCTTAATTGCGTGCTGGATTTATTATTATGTATGCACGATCACTGGATACCTGCCTTTACAGGATTGAGAAGCTAGATTGATTTTCTTTTGAAAAACCACTTTATATCGGTTTTGATTTTAAGTTCCTCTAGAGCTTGCCGAAAATTGTATACAAGCAGGGGTAAAATCACAGGGATGTGATTTTTAGTTCTGTTAAGCCTGGATGGCACATCAGAACGATCCGAAAACAGAGCAGTGAACTAGGAAGTTAATATTCTACTGGAAGCCTTCATTACAATTTTTGGGAATTCTCATTAACTTTTTAATGAGAACAGGCGAATGAAGGACGGCGTTCTTTTGCTTACTTTCCTTACGCTGTTGCAAGAAAAGTAAGTCGCCAGCGCGGCGACTACACAGAATTCACGTTCCCATAAAGCCAAGAGCTTGTAAGCACCCTAATAGTTCAAAACACACGAACATTCTTCTCAACTAAGGACCAAAAATCAAACAGAAATATTCCTAATTACCCCTTTTGCTCCTTGAATCATCAGCCATAAAAACAACAAAGGAAAAATAATCGTCTGAACTACAAATACAACAATCAAATTCACCACTTGATGACTCATATCAGAAGCTGCCTGTTTTAATGAGTTCATCTGATTTTCTATATCCAGGCTTTGTTTGGTTTGATCCATCCATTTCTCTACCTGGCTTAGTAAGCTACCATCTTCAATATCAGTATTAGACCGCGATGAATCATTTATCTGTTTGATCTGTACAGATGCATTTTCTAACTGACTCTGTGCCTCACTGTATTGTGGCTGAAGATAGCTTAAATAAAGCCCCTCATTAACCAGCGCAATAACCGGCACTGAAAAACGTATAAACACCAGCAACACAAGGCTTTTATTAATGAAAGATACTGGTATGTATTTATTTTTATACTTTTCCAGCACGCCCCATACATTTAAGAGACACATGAAGGCTAATATAGATAGAAGAGCATTAACAAATATGGATGAGGTCATTTCAAGAAACAACCTCTGGATACCTAAAGACGCACCACTAACCATCACCACCCATGAAAACCTTTCAATTAGATCATTGACTGGATCAAGTATCTGGCCTGGCGCAAAAGTTAAGCCCACTCCAGCAGGTGAAAGCGCAACTTCTGTTCCCTGCGCAACTGATATCACACCATTTAAGCTTCGTGATAACGCAAAGGTAATTAAGGATCTCTCAATACCTGCCTCTGTATAGTTCTCTGCTACCGTATCAAGTAAGTTCGAATATGATAGGTATATAATTAACATTAAAAAACATGATATAGAGCTATTTTTAATAATCGTCTTATTCACAACTTCTCTCATTTACTTCTTTCGTCATATGTAATACCAGATAACCAGTTATTCGGGCCTGGAAAGAAGAGACATTTCAATATCAACGTCAAAATAGTGACAAGAATTACTAAAACTCCCGTAGGTGCTTCTTTTTTGACAAGTATTCCATACACTCCATTAAAGCCAATATCCTTCTTTCATACTATGAATAACCTGTAATAGTACTACTTCAACTGCGTTTAAACTATGCAGAAGTGTCTAGCCCAATAAAAAAGCCACATCTAATGATGTGGCTTTTTTATATAAAACAGTTATTACTGCTTAACTTACACGGAAATTCTGATACTGCATCATCGCTTCTTCAACCTTATTATTAAGGTGAGTTACTGGTAGCTCGTCGATATATCCCGATTCATTATGCTCTTCAATAGCATCAGGATGTACACGATACGTACCTTTTCTTATTCTAAAAAGGAATTTAGTATGAGTTGGGCTGTACTGCCCTGTTTCAATTACTGCCGCTGGTAAAAATGAATTTATATAATCAGACTTTACATCTTGGAAATATAATTTGAACTCTTTTAGACTTACAACCACGCCAAAGTCATCTACTTCTCCCAGATCTCCACTAGATACTGCTTCCAGAAAGCGATTTTTTAATGTCATTTGAATACACCGTTAAAGTTAGTTTATAAAGCAACTCTTATATTAGTAATAATATATATACTGCCTTGCCGAATGTTTACTCGAAAGTAAAAAGCAAAAGTCGGGCCAGTTTAATGGCTCTTGATCAACGTGAGTTTGAGAATAAGGTAAGCTTCTCTGATCTTTATAAATTTGAGGCTGTCTCCACCCTTATCTGGATGGTAAACTTTTATTAGCTGCCTATAAGTCTGCTGGATATCGTTCCAACTTGCTGAAGATTCTAACCCGAGGACCTGCAAAGAGTCTAGCCGTTTGTCATCCTGATGGTGCCATTTATGATAGTCGGTATAAGAATTCCAGAAGCTTTTTAATAAGGCCTCAACTCCCAGATCATCTGTTGAAGTGAAATTATCCCAATTGAGGTAATATGCACTTAAAGCCTCATCTGTTACAAAATCCTCATTAGAATCAATGGATAATGATTGTTCAATAATCTGACTTTCATCAATAAGTTCAATTTTTAATGAAGACACGTACAACGAATAACCAGAATCAATTAAGTCAGCTTTAAGTTGATACAAGGCATTCATGACAACAAAGTTTTTTCTAAAAACCTTCATGTTTGTACTATCTTCTTCAGCTGATCTTTCTAAATCATATCCAGTGTCTTCTAATATTTTCATTAACTCATAAAGGCCTAATGATTCTTCAGTATCTTTTAGAGCATTTAAAATAGTTAAAATTAACGGATTATCATTATACATTTCTTAAATCAAAAACCTTATGACGTATTTGTTAAAGACATCAGAACACCATTTAATAAGAGCAGAAGAAACTCAATTATTGAAACTCCCCCCTACTGGAGAACTAATTCTAACTTAATAATTTCATCAGGCCCACTAAAGCATGTAAGAGAACAATATCTTTTTTTGTACTCCACATAGCTCAAAAATAATTATTAATGTGCATCAGCTATTATTCCAGCCTGCACTGTACTGGCCAAACCCGTTTCACGTGCATGCTCTTCAAAACCTTTATTCTTCCAGAAAAATGCTCCTGGCATTGTAGTTGGAACAACCATCACATAAAACATCGCCCGACTGATTACTGAACCAGTCAATACACTTAATGCTATTACTATCCAGACTACAAAAGATATAATCGAAACCTGTTCTACAAACATTAATGCCATCACTACTAATATATTAGTTAATAACAGACCATGTCTTAATAGATTAGTTTTACCAAAAGTAGTAACCTGCTCATAATACGATACAGCCCCTTCGCGACCCTTTACATTCATGTGCTTCGCATGAAAATAATGGCCGATAGCCTCAACAACGAGCCCGCTCAACATTAATACTGCCACCAACTGTAACAAGTTTGTTACTGGTAGATCATTAAAGATAAAAACGGGTACAAAAAATAATCCTGTTATTAAACTGCCTAGTGAAAACATATTTCCATAAAATGCCGTTAGAACCTGCCAATGATTCCAGAAAGGTCGCGCTTCGATACGATATATTTTATGCATAAAATATATCGCAATAGGCCCTGATATAGCTGCTGCATATGCAAAGAATGTCGCTGCCTGTTGCAACAACTCAACACCTCCAATCTGTGAATTAATGAAGACAGCAAGAAAATGCGCTCCAAGGCTATTAAAGAAAACAGCTATACCTGCGACTTCTCTGCTTACAGGAGAGTACCTGAGATTATTAAATGCCCTATAAAAACGCAGAGGTTTACCTAAATGCATAGTAGATAAAAACAGTGCGATCGCCTCAAGACCTAACATCACAAAAATCATTGGTAAATATGCCGAAGAATTAACGATCTGGACAACTGATTCAATACCCGCAAGATTACCCAGAAACATAAATAAGAATGCACCAATAACTGCCTGAGAAACCAGGGTGAAAATAACTAATGGATCTTCACGTGATCTTAATTTATCCAGATTCCAGCTACGCTTAAGTCCTTTCTTTTTATCTACTACAGGTTCAAATACACCTGTTATATTATCTTTATGATATTTGACTGACATGCTATCCGTACGTGTCATTTCATTTGGCATATCACGAGTTTGTTGAAAACGTATATTCGGATTAGTAATATCCGTACGAGGAAAACCGGGAATTTCAACTTTAGCCTGCTCTCTTTTCTCTGGTGTATTTTCAATCACACCAAAATCCAGAGCATTTCCTAAACAAGCTGAGACACAAGCAGGTTTTAAACCTACCTCTAAACGATCAACACACATATTACATTTGCTGACCTGGCCTTTTACCGGGTCAAGTTGTGGCGCATTATATGGACAAACCCAGGTACAGTAACCACAACCAAAACAAATATCCGGGTCCTGTAAGACAGCACCATACTCAGCAAATTTAGTATACGCACGTGTAGGGCAACCTTTTAAACATACCGGATCATCACAGTGATTGCAGGCCATAGAAATATTTAAACGTTTGAAGTCGGGATAAGTACCACCTTCTACATAACCAACCGAACGAAAGGCTATATGTGCCGGATTATCATTCTTTTCACTGCAGGCAGCTTCACAAGCATGACAGCCAATACAGTTATCAGCCGTAAAATGAAATCCATGTTGTTTATATCGGTTCGGATTTTCACCAACTCCAGAGTCCAGATTTATGTTAAGGCTCTTGCCATGCAGCTCACTATCATCTTCAACCGTTTGTATGGGTTTACCATAACAATTAGTTTCTTTAATAGTCTCATCTTTCAAAAATGCGTATTGAGGTTCGTCGTTTCTTACCTGGAACATAATTTATCTTCGTTGTTTTAACTAATAATTTTACCAACTAATACACACAAACCTGCGCAAAGTCTTTTGATTAATAAGCAAAGGCTCATTACTCTCTAGATTTTAATTGCGAATATTTATATTAATTAGTGGACCCAATATTCTATCTTTTAAAACTGCTTTATATTTTAAAAATCTCGCGCTTCAACATTACGCTGAGCAGCTTCTTTCTGATCTACCTGTTCAATGCGTACTGCATTTTGTTTAAATGCTGGTTGACGTGAATGAGGATCAAGCAAACCAAGTGTAAGTCTATTAACACAGTCATGAAAATGAAACGGTATAAAAACCATATCTCTTGGTATGCGTTGTGTTAACTGAACCATAACAACAGCATCACCACGACGCGAAACACATCGTACATACGTCTGATGTTCAATACCTAATTCAGCAGCAGAATCAGGGTTCATTTCCATATAGGGTGTAGGAGAATATTTGTTTTGATTGCCTATTTTTCCAGTACGTGTACGCGTATGAAAATGCTCAACGACTCGACCTGAATTTAACCAGAATGGATATTCAGTATCTGGACGCTCATTATTATCAACAAAAGGCAATGGAATAATTTTTGCTTTGCCATCAGCATGAGGAAACTTTCCATCGCTATACAAACGTTGAGCTCCTTTTTCATCGCCTTCTCGACAGGGCCATTGCAAGCCACGATTTTTTTCAATTTTATCGTAGCTCATTCCTGTAATATCTAAATTTCGATCTTTACCTTTAGATAACTCTTTCATCTCTTCAAACATATCTTCTGCATTTTCAGAGAATTTCATTTTCAAACCATTTTCAAAACGCTTAGATAGATTACTGAATATCCATAAATCAGGTTTGGAATTTTTAAATGGTTTCGCAACATTAGTTACGCGGTTAACGCGACGCTCTGTATTGGTAAAACACCCATCTTTTTCAGCCCAAATTGCCGCGGGCAAGTACATATGTGCATATTGTGTTGTTTCAACATCTTCATATGCATCCTGAACAACAAGAAAATCTAGCTTTTCTAATGTTTTTCTAATACGGGCAGTGTTTGGCATTGATGTCATCGGGTTGGTAGCGATTAGCCACAAGCCTTTAATTTGACCTGTTTCAATAGCAGGAAATATATCTGTCTGAAAGAGTCCACGTTGTTTGGGAAAAAACTCTGGATCGATCCCCCAGTAATCTGCAACTTCCTGTCGATGATCTGCATTCTCTAAAGCACGATGACCAGGTAGACCGGAGCATGATGACCACTCACGTGTCCCCATTGCGTTATTTTGTCCCGTAATAGATAAACTTGTTCCACCCGGCTTACCAATATTACCCGTAATTAAATTTAAATTATTGATTCCAACAACACCGTCTGAACCGTGAGTACTTTGATTTATACCCATTGTCCAAATGGACATGGCTTTGCCTGCTTTTGCATATAAACGAGCAACATTACGAATAGTATCTTCATCTATACCGCAAACTTTAGAAGCCGACACAGGATCATATTCTTCTACTAAGGACTTAAACTCTTCGATACCATTAGTATATTTTTCGATGTAATCCATATCAGCAAGATTTTCATCTATAATTACATGGGCAAGAGAGTTCAATAAAACAACATCCGTTCCCGGATTTATAGCTAAGTGCATATCAGCAAATTGCGCCAACATAGTCACCCGAGGATCAACGACAATTAATGGAAATTTTCGTTTCTCCATGGCTTCTTTCATGCGCCAGTAAATAATGGGATGTTGTTCTGGCAGGTTTGAGCCAAATGCTATCAAGCACTCTGTTTCTTCAAAATCCGCATAACAGCCAGGGGGGCCATCCTGACCGAAAGATCGTTTGTAACCCGACACTGCTGATGCCATGCATAATGTCGTATTACCATCATAGTTATTCGTGCCAATAGCTCCACGGGTTAGTTTGCCTAAAGTATAGAACTCTTCAGTTAGAATTTGCCCAGTTGAAACGACAGCAAATGCATCTCGCCCATGCTCAGCTTGAATGGCTTTAATATTATTGGCCATTTTATCTAAAGCAGAATCCCAATCAGTATCTGCATACTCGTCAAGTCGTGAGTTACGAACTAACGGGGTACTACCACGACCTTCTGTTTTAAATAACTCGTGTTCAAAAATACCTTTAATACATAATTTCCCACGATTAACATCAGCACCACCAACACCACGTGAAGATACCGCCTGCCCCTCTCCATCAATTCCTACTTCGATAGAACAACCCGTTGAACAATATCCACAGGTTGTATATTTCCATTCAACAACGCCTTTGTCAGCGATTTTAATAGGATTCTTTTTATTGCGGCCGAATAACATTAACTGGGGGCTCCGTAAAAAATGAGGTATTGTTGACTACAAATTATTGCTAATAAAAAAAAGGCCTAGCTTGTTCAGATGCAGTGCACAACACATATAGTTATATTTTCAATCTGTGTTTAAATGCGTTAATTAGCGAATAAACTTATTATATATTATCTATTTTCTATTTTATTTCTAACAATATTTTTCCGCTTTCAACTTTTGTTGCATAATGTCCAGTACAACCTTCATCCGGACCTAATGCCTGACCATTTGTTAAATCTATTTTCCAGTTATGTAACGGGCAAGTTACCGACTTATCATGCACTATACCCTGGGACAATTTACCTTGTTTGTGTGGACAACTATCATTTACTGCAAAGACTTCGTTATTACTATTGCGAAATACAGCAATATCACTATCACCATTTCTTACAACACGTGCGCCTAATACTGGAATATCTTCTACTAAACCTACTTCAATCCAATTTGACATAATTTTGTACCTCAATCTTTAATCTGATTTTATCGAATGTAACAGCAAACTCACTTACATACGTATTTAATAAACGTTATAAGTGAGCCAGGTTACATTAACCAATAACTTTAAGTGGCGTAAATTCATGTGCATCAACGCCTTTTATTGAACGATCTGTCCACGGGTCTTCCTGCGACTTGGTTACTTCCTGAGAGAACTTAAATCGTTCAGCTAGCTGTTTACGTTTTTCAGCGTCATCAACAATGCTTTCTTTAACATAACTAAATCCAACACGCTCGATCCATGGCGCTGTACGTTCTAGATATCTCGCTTCTTCACGATATAATTGACAGAATGCAGCTGCGTATTCAAGCACTTCTTCTTCAGTATCAACGCGGGTTAATAAATCAGTTGCTCGAACTTTAATACCGCCATTACCACCAATATGTAATTCATAACCAGAATCTACACAAACCACGCCAAAGTCTTTGATCGTTGCTTCAGCACAGTTTCGAGGACAACCAGAAGCAGCCATCTTGAATTTATGCGGCATCCATGAACCCCAGCTTAATTGCTCAAGCTTGATACCTATTGCAGTTGAGTCCTGAGTACCAAAGCGACACCATTCTTTACCAACACAGGTTTTAACTGTACGTAAAGCTTTTCCATATGCATGACCAGAAACCAGGCCTTCTTCATTTAAATCTTTCCAGATTAAAGGCAACTCTTCTTTCTTAACGCCATAAAGACCAATACGCTGACCACCCGTTACATGAACCGTATCTAAATTGAATTTTTCAGCTACATTTGCAATCGCACGTAATTCTTTAGGCGTTGTCATACCACCCCACATACGTGGAATAACTGAGTAGGTTCCATCTTTTTGAATATTTGCATGCACACGTTCGTTTATAAAACGTGACTGATAATCATCTTTTGATTCTTCTGGCCATGCACTGATCACATAGTAGTTAACTGACATTCGACAAGCGGCACACCCGTCGTCATTCTTCCAGTTAAGCTTTTTATAAACTTCAGTAATAGATGTTAATTTTTGTTTACGAATTTGTTCGCGAACATAATCATGAGTATGCTCAGTACAGCCACAAATTGATTTAGCTTCAGGTGCAGCATAATCACCACCTAATGTTGTTTCTAACAACTGTTCAACTAAGCCGGTACATGACCCACAAGATGAAGATGCTTTAGTATGCGCACGAACATCTTCAAGCGTAAACAAACCTTTTTCTGTAATAGCATTAACTACATCGCATTTAGTTACACCATTACAACCACAAATCTCCGCATCATCTGGCATGTTAGCAACAACATTACCACCATGACCTGAATCACCCAGATGCCCTTGACCAAACATTAATGCGTCACGTATATCTGTGATATTAGTGCCTTCACGCATTAACTGGAAATACCATGAACCATCTATCGTATCGCCGTATAAAACTGCACCTAATATCTTTTCATCTTTGATTACTATTTTTTTATAAACACCACGACTTGCATCACGAACGACAATATCTTCTGTCGTTTCATCACCCATGAAATCACCAGCTGAAAACAAATCAATACCAGTAACCTTTAATTTGGTTGAAGTAATAGTGCCTTCATAAATACCAATACCATATTCTGCCAGGTGGTTAGCACATACTTTTGCCATTTCAAACAATGGTGCAACTAAGCCATAAACCATACCACGGTGCTCAATACATTCACCGATTGCATATATTTTTGGATCATACGTTTGCAATGTATCGTTAACAACAATACCGCGCTCACAATGTAAACCAATTTTCTTAGCAAGTTCAATGTTCGGGCGAATACCCACCGCCATAACAATTAAATCTGTTTCTATTTCTGAACCATCAGCAAAAACAATTTTTTCAACTTTACCGTCACCAAGTATCTCTGTGGTAGACGCTTTCATCTTAAACTTCATGCCCTGAGCTTCTAATGAGTTCTTTAACATCTCACCAGAAATATCATCCATCTGACGTTCCATCAGCCAGTCCATTAAATGAATAACAGTTACATCCATGCCCTGCTTGATTAAACCATTTGCTGCTTCCAACCCTAAAAGACCACCACCAATGACAACTGCTCTTTTTTTAGATTTAGAAGTTTCGATCATCGTATCCACATCTTTAATATCGCGGAAGCCAATCACGCCGGGCAGATCGTGCCCCGGAACAGGAATAATAAATGGGTCAGAACCTGTTGAAATCAATAAGCGATCATAGTCCAGAGTTGTTCCATCATCAGCCGTCACCGTACACGCTTTACGGTCAACATTCGTTACCTTCACACCCTTATGCAAAGTAATATTATTGTCTTTATACCATTGCTCATCATTCAGCATGATTTCATCAATAGCTTTTTCACCACATAAAACGGGAGATAAAAGGATACGGTTATAATTACCGTAAGGCTCTGCACCAAATACTGTAATTTCATATTTATCTGGTGCAATTTCCAGCAGTTCTTCAACGGTACGCATACCTGCCATACCATTACCAATAACGACTAGTTTTTCTTTCATGTGCTGACTCCATAGATGGGGCTAATTTATTAATTAATATATCATATGCATTATACATGCCAAAATAATAAAATAAATGTATCTACTTGATTAATAAGTAAATATAAAAATATACCAATAAAAATAGAAACTATAACTCATCTTTATTGCACCAAAATAGTGCGTCGCACCTGTTTGCAGCATTTTATTAAATACTTATATCGCTAATAAGCCTTGAAAACACAAACCCTTAACAGCTACATGCATCACTCTCGGATAACGGCGCACCAAAAAAAGGCATAAAAATATAGCTATATCTAATAACCATAAAATTTGCACTCATAGTGTGCGTAAGAGCTACTGTCAATAACTATATATTTTATAAACCTTTGTTTTATCTTGAAATAATTACGATGGCATCATATTTGCTTTATAATAAAAAATAAAAATTTCAGGACAACGTATATAATGAACGCTTCAAATAGCATTAAAATATTTTCGTTTAGTGGCAATACACGAATATTGCACCTTTCATGGATTGCTTTTTTCATCACTTTTGTCATCTGGTTTAATCACGCGCCACTGCTAGCGGCTATGCGTGAAACTATGGGCTTAAGTGACCAACAAATTAAAACACTACTTATCTTGAATGTAGCGCTGACTATCCCCGCCAGAATCATAATAGGTATGCTGGTCGATAGTTTCGGCCCCAAGCGCATATACTCTTTTCTGCTTATGATCTCAGCTTTACTCTGCTTTGGCTTTGCCGCTGCACAGGATTTTGAACAACTCGCTTTTATGCGTTTTCTACTTGGTTTCTCAGGAGCGGGCTTTGTTATTGGCATTCGCATGATATCTGAGTGGTACCCTGCTCGTCAGGCTGGTATCGCACAGGGCATTTACGGAGGCTGGGGAAATGTAGGCTCTGCAGGGGCGGCAATCAGCTTGCCTACTCTTGCTTTACTATTTGGCGGCGATGACGGCTGGCGTTATGCAGTTGCCAGCACAGGCGTTCTGGCTTTTGTATATTCTTTCATTTATTACTTTAACACCACTGATACACCTAAAGGCTCAACATATTTTAAACCTAAGAAAAGTGGTGCTTTAGAAATTTCCAGCAAAACGGATTTTGTTTTATACCTGATTATGAACATACCCATGTATGCCGCACTTGCTGTACTAACATGGAAATTAAGCCCTTCTAATATTGGCATGTTAGATACCGGCGTAACCAATACCATCTATATTGCGCTTTCTTCTCTTTACCTGTTTCAGGCATTTCGCATGTATCAGGTAAATTCACACGTATTTAATTCTGAAGTACCAGAAATCGAGCGTTATCAGTTTAGCCAGGTCGCTGTTTTAAATCTTGCATATATGGTTACCTTTGGTTCAGAGCTTGCCATTATTTCAATGTTGCCTTTGTTTTTTATGGATACTTTTAACTTAACACCTGCTGGCGCAGGTTTAGTTGCCTCAATATTTGCAGGCTTAAATTTAATCATGCGTCCTGCAGGGGGCTGGATTTCAGACAAATACGGACGTAAACGCAGTCTTGCCATAATCATGCTCGGCTTGATTATTGGTTATGGCCTGATGAGTCAGATTAACTCAAGCTGGTCATTAGCTGGCGCGATTGCTGTCACTATATTTTGCTCATTATTTGTTAATGCAGGTAACGGTTCGGTATTTGCAATTGTACCCCTAATTAAGCGTCGCCTTACTGGGCAGATTGCAGGTATGACAGGCGCCTATGGAAATGTCGGGGCTGTAACCTTTTTGACCGTTTTATCATTTGTCTCTTCTGAATTTTTCTTTTTAGTCATTGCCGGTTCTGCAGCCTTTGTTTTCCTAGCAACTGTTTTTATACTTAAAGAACCTTCAAATAAACTTACTGAAGTTCTTCCGGATGGTACTGTGCAAGTTATAGAAACTTAAAAACTGGCCAAATGCGTATTTACAGGTAATAGAAAATGCTTTCTCTACCACCTGTAAATACGAACTAAACAACGTTTTAACAACAGATACCTCCCTTATGGATCATGTAGTAATTATTAACAATCTTTGTTTAAATAAAACAATATGAACAACCAACTTAAAATCAATATTGCACAAAGTTCAGACGCGGGCATAAAAGATAGCAATGAAGACTCATACGGTATAGTCACACCCGAAGGTCAGTTACTCGACAACAAGGGAATAACCGCAATTGTCGCTGATGGCATGGGCAGCTGCGCGTTCCCAAAAGAAGCATCTGAATATGTTGTTAAAGGTTTTTTCAGCGACTACTACAGCACACCGGAAAGCTGGACTGTTAAAACTTCCGGCGCAAAAGTTCTCACCGCTTTAAACAGCTGGCTCTATGGTAAAAGTACTGATGAACATGCGAAAGCATATGTTTCTACTTTTTCTGCATTAATTTTTAAATCAACAACTGCTCATATACTGCATATTGGTGACAGCCGAATTTATCGACTGCGTGATGGAAATATTGAACAGCTCACGAATGACCACCGCATCTGGATAACTAAGGAGAAAAACTATTTAAGCCGCGCCATTGGTGTCGACCTGCATTTAGATATTGATTACAAATCGGTTGAACTTGAGGCAAATGATGTATTTGTAATGACAACGGATGGCATTCACGATTATATGTCTGACCTACAAATTCGAGAAGTTATTAGCCAGTCAGCCAATCTTAATGTATTAGCTGATCAACTTGTCAGTACTGCACTTGCAGAGGGGAGTCACGATAATGTAACTTGCCAGATTATACATATTGAACAACTGCCTAATCAACAGGCGAATGAAGTCATTAACGATCTGATCCGCCTGCCATTTCCACCAGACTTATTGCCTGAAATGCTGATTGATGGCTATAAAGTTATTAAAGATTATAACTCTAGTTCCACCTCTCAGCTCTATCTGGTCGAAGATACAGAAACAAACCAGACAATGCTGATGAAAACACCTTCCGTAAACTTTGAAGATGATCCATCTTATATCGATCGCTTCCATATGGAAGAGTGGGCCGGAAAACGAATATACAACCCGAATGTAATGATTACGTACGAGCAAAAACGTAAACGTAGTTGCCAATACTTCTTAATTGAATATATTGAAGGTATAACACTAGCTGAATGGATAAAACAGAATCCCAACCCCGATATTAAAAAAGTAACTGATATAGTTGAACAGATCATTCATGGTTTACGTGGCATGCACAGACTTGAAATGCTGCATCGCGACCTTAAACCAGACAACATAATGATAACAACAGACGGCTCGGTAAAGATCATTGATTTAGGCGCCGTTAAAGTTGCTGGCATTCAGGAAATATCATCCCCTGTAGAACGCCTGGAACTACTTGGTACTAAAAATTACACAGCTCCAGAATACCTGATGGGCGTTGCGGGTAGCAATAAATCAGACCTGTTTTCGCTAGGTATTATCACCTATGAATTATTAACAGGAAAACTTCCCTACGGAGATCAATCAGAAAAGAATATCGACTGGCGTTCGATGAGCAAAATTAAATACACTTCTACCCTGCAACATAACCCTATGATTCCATTATGGTTAGATGGAGCTATAGAAAAGGCTGTACGCATTGACCACAGATTACGCTACGATAGTTTTTCGGAATTTCATCATGACCTGACACACCCTAACGAATCATTTATGAAAAACAGCCTGCCTTTAGTTGAGAAAGACCCGATTATATTCTGGCGCTCCATTGCAGCTGCATTACTAGCTTTAAACCTGTTCACATTATATTTCTTACTCAAATAAGCCCTTCCCTACACAGGCACTTGATATATTTATGTACTACAATAAATATAACTATGTAATTACCAAGTATTTAATGTGCCTCAAGAAAACAGAACCACATCTAATGTAATCGACTTCAGAAAAGAGTTAAAGGACAGGGAATCTGAAATTGAATTACTTCAAGACACTTTTCGACTGGTAGCCAGTGAGCTAAATCTCGAAAAAGTATTTGATACCGTTGCCAAACGCGCAATTCATTTAGTACGTGCTGAAACACTTCTTATCCCCATTCTAGACAATAATAATGAAACCTATACTTATCGCGCAGGCGCCGGTATAAACACCGATGAAATAGTAGGCGAATCACTGCCACTAGATTTTGGCGTATGCGGCTGGGTCTGGAAAAACAAAAGACCCTGGTGGAGAGGCGTGCTTGAAGAGCTTGATGAATCAGAGCGAAACAAGTGGGAAAAAGAAGCCGGTACTTTAATTCTTGTTCCATTACAGGGCAGAAAACACTTTCTTGGTGGTATTGCCGCAATCAATAAAAAGGGAGGGTTAGAATTTACACAAAGAGACCTGAACATGTTAACCATGTTCGCTGGCATTGTTAGCATAGCAATTGAAAATGCACTTGCAGTGAAAGAACTAGAAGAAACTCAGTCTGCTTTAATTACCCACCAACACAGACTAGAAAGACTAAATAAACAATACTCAGAATCTAATAAAAAAGTTGAACAGCTATCTTTATATGACTCTCTAACAGGCATTCCAAATCGAACCCTCTTAAGAGACCGTATTAACAGACAGTTATCTCTTTCATCTCAGGAAAAAGGTACTATTAGTTTTTTATTAATTGACATTAATAATTTCAAATCAATAAATGATGCGCTAGGTCACGACAAAGGTGATCAAATATTAATTGAATTCTGTAATCGCATAAAAAAACACCTTAAAGCAAATGAAACTCTAGGTCGCCTGGGTAGCGATGAATTTATTTTACTCTTACCAAAGACGACTGAAAAAGAAACCATTTCACACACGAATGAAATATTAAAAGAAATGGAAAATGCTTACATAATTAACAACAAAGAATTTAAAGTAGATGCAAGTATTGGTATCAGTTACTATCCTGAACACGGTAAAGATCGAAAAACTTTATTACGTCATGCCGACATTGCACTTAATGCTGCAAAAGAGCGTCACTCAAAATCTCATGTCTTTAATTATGAAGAAGACGAGACAGATGAAAGTCAGTTGAATCTTGCTATTGATATAAACCATGCTTTTGAGAAAAATCAATTCGAGTTGTATTACCAACCAAAAATAGACATCAAGACAAATACCATTATGTCAGCCGAAGCTCTTGGCAGATGGATTCACCCAGAAAGAGGTACAATATCTCCCGTAATTTTTATAGAGGCGCTTGAGCAGTATAATTTAATCGATAAATACACATACTTAGCAATAGAGACCGCCGTTAAAAATATAAACAAATGGAGTAAAGAAGGTCACAACTTAAAAATCGCCATTAATATTTCAACTCAAACATTAATGGACCCGGATTTTATCAATCAAGTTCAATCCAGAATTACAGATTTTTCAATTAGTCGTAGAATAATTTTTGAAATAACTGAGAGCCTCTTTCTTTCAGATAATGACTATATTTTTGATACACTCACCCGGCTACGTGCGATTGGCATTGAGTTATCTATTGATGATTTTGGCACAGGATACTCATCACTAAGCCGGTTAAAAAAACTGCCTGTTAATGAATTGAAAATAGATCAATCTTTTATACGCGACATGATGTCAAATTTTGATGATCAGATTATAGTGAAATCAATTGTAGACTTAGCCCACAACCTTGGTTTATCTGTTGTCGCCGAAGGCGTCGAAACAAAAGAAGTATTAGATCACCTTAACAGATTGGGCTGTGATATAGCTCAGGGATATTTAATTGCAAAACCTATGCCTGCAATTGAATTTGAAGAATTTTTAAAATCATATAAATAATAAAAATCAATAAAGCGCTACAAATAGATTATATTAACTATACTCTCGGCTCACACTAATAATATTCTGTAACTGATTTATTTTATCCATTACCTTCCCCAATTGATTTAGGTCACAAATTTCTGCTGTGATAGTCATATCTGCAGTTTGCTCGTCCTTATTAGACAATGTATTAACACCCACCACATCAACTTTTTCATCTGTTAAGACTTTACTCACATCTCTCAATAAACCCTGACGATCAAAAGCTTCAACATGTATAGATACTTTATAGGTTTTTCCTAAATCTTCACCCCAGTCTGCCTCAATTAACCGCTCTCGTTTATTGTCTTCTATATTTATAATATTCACACAGTCTTTACGATGCACAGCGACACCCTGACCACGTGTTATAAAACCTATAATTTCATCACCAGGCACTGGTTTACAGCAATTCGATATAGTTGTTAATAAGTTATCCACTCCGCGAATGCGAACTTCATCACCGCTCAAGGTTTTTTTAGTTGTTTTAGTATGTTTAGAGACTAACGGTATGCTTTCTTCTTTATCTAGAAACACATCATGTAATGCTTTTGCCAGCTGCCCCGGCGTTATATCTCCGCGACCTATAGCGGCGAAAAAGTCATCAGCAGATGCATGCTTATAATGATCCAGGACTTTTTGCATCGAAGCTTTAACCAAGCCCAGACGATTTAACTCACGTTCATAACAAACTTTTCCATCTAGTTTATTGAGCTCATAATCCTGATGCTTGAACCAGCTTTTTACTTTTGCCCTGGCTCGTTTAGTTTTTATATAGCCAAGATTTGAATTCATCCAGTCACGACTGGGTGCCGGTTTATTACTGGTTAAAATATCAACCTGCTCACCATTTTTTAATTCATAAGTTAACTGAACAATGCGCCCATTAACTTTAGCTCCTCGACAACGATGCCCAATTTCGGTATGAACAATATAGGCAAAATCCAGTGGTGTTGCACCTTGAGGTAAATCCAGAACCTTACCTTTAGGTGTTAATATAAAAACCCTGTCAGGAAATAATTCAGTATGAAAACTATCTATTAGTTCCTCATCCTTAGTTTCATTCGGATCAAGTAATTTTCTTAAAGATGCTATACCCTTTTCAAGACTATCATCACCACCACTACCTTCTTTATATCGCCAGTGCGCAGCTACACCGTATTCCGCAAACTCATGCATTTCACGAGTTCGAATTTGTATTTCTAATGGTTTTCCATCTGGCCCATAAACGGCTGTATGCAACGACCGATAACCATTTTCTTTAGGGTTAGCAATATAGTCATCAAATTCCTGAGTAATATGTCGCCACCGACCGTGTACTAAACCTAAAACCGTATAACAATCAGCTACAGCCTCTACAGTAATTCTCACAGCTCGAACATCAAACAATTCTGTAAAATCTTTTTGTTTGGCCGTCATCTTTTTCCAGATACTATAGATGTGTTTAGGCCTCCCATAAATTTCAGCTTTTACACCACTAGCGTCGAGCATAACGCTAATTTCATCAACTGCATCTTTTATATATTTTTCACGCTCCTCCCTTCGTTCTTCTAACAACTTAGCAACACGTTTATACGTTAAGGGTTCAATAAAACGAAACGAAAGATCTTCCATCTCCCATTTCAATTGCCCTAAACCTAAACGATTAGCAAGAGGCGTGAAAATATCCAGGGTTTCTTTAGCAATGATCTGCCTGTGCGGAGTATCCTGTCCTGCCATCATTCTTAAACGTTGAACACGATATGCAAGCTTAATTAGCATGACACGCACGTCGTCAACCATAGATAGCAGCAACCGTCGCAGGCGCTCTATTTGTTCTGGCGAATTATCTTCTACATTTTCAATATGAAAATCATGCAACCAACGCACTTTTTTAACCAGCTGATATGTTTCTTCACCATACTCGGCTGTAATGCTTTCAATAAACTCATCATTATTTAAACGAAAATCACCAAGCAGAGTAACCAACAACGTAGTTTTATCAACACTTAGATCAGCTAGAATTAAAGCAACTTCTAAACCACTTGGTAAGTTTTCTTCTGAAGGAGGCAGATCCCAGATAAGTTTGCAGGCACGTATCAGATACTCATCACTGCCACAGTAAGCAGTTAATTTTTCTAAATACTCATCAAATGTATATTGATGAGTGATATCAGGCCTGACTTTAGTAGTTTGCATGAATTCTTTACGTGAGATTAGTCATCAGTGAATACACGGTTTAATCAATGATTATTAAAAAGGTAATCACCTTTATCCAGTTTAAAAACAATATCAACTCTAAGCATGCCTTAATGAGTCGATATTATATAACTGATTATTGACAGTCCTCGCAGCGACCATAAATAATTAAACTGTGCTCTGTAATTGTAAATTTATTTTGTTGTGCGATCTGATTTTGATGCTGCTCAATTACATCATCCATGAATTCAACGACTTTACCACAGCTAATACAAACGAGATGATCATGATGCTCACCCTGATTTAATTCAAATACAGCCTGACCACCTTCAAAATGATGTCGTGTAACCAAACCAGCACCTTCAAACTGGGTCAACACTCTATAAACAGTCGCCAAACCTATTTCTTCATCTTGCTTAAGCAGTGCTTTGTAAATATCTTCTGCACTCTGGTGACGTAAATCTCCCGACTCCATTAGTTCTAATATTTTCATTCGTGGCAGAGTTATTTTAAGCCCTGCTTTTTTTAAATCAGCGGTTTCCAAATCAAACTCCTGCTGTTTTTTGGGGGGGATTTAGTTTAAGATTCTAGACTTTCATTATACGCGAATCTACATACGTATCATTAATATATGCAAAAGAATCTCATTATTATTAGCATTTTAGCCTCCACCCTCTTCATGACGGCTTGTGAGCCCCATAGAATAGACATTCAACAGGGAAATAAGGTTACACCCGAAAACTATGCCAAGCTAAAAACAGGCATGAACCGTAACCAGGTACTTTTTGTATTAGGATCCCCCTTACTCAAAGATCCATTTCATCAGGATCGCTGGGATTATATTTATTATTTAAAACCCGGCAATAAAGAGGTTAAACAATCACGCTTAACCCTTTATTTTGAAGATAATGCGTTAATTAGAATTGATGACAGTGCTTACACACCTGAAGCGCACGGGGACAAGGTAAAAATTGAAACGCTGGATTCGAACGATTTACCACCCAGCCTAGGCCTCCCAGCTCAAAAATAGGCCTGAAAGAGTCTTAAGTCAGAAGTCGTAAGTCTGAAGTCAATAGAAAGTAGACTATGCCTGCTTATTGCTTTGACTTATGACTCAAGACCTAAAACTAGGCTTGATCCCCGCCGCCTTTTTTCATTTTTTTGCCGTCTGCTTCACGCTTACGCCGCACCTCTTTCGGATCAGCAATTAGCGGTCGATAAATTTCAATTCTATCACCCTCTTTTAGAGCCGCTGTTTTCTTACCTAGCTTGCCAAAAATCCCTACCTTATTAACACTAAGATCAATTTCGGGAAATAACGCTAAAATACCCGATTGCTCAACGGCCTGTTCTATTGTTGTACCTTCATTAACCATAAAGTCTAGTATTTGCTGAGTATCCTCACGGGCAAAAGCCACTTCAACTTTAATTTGCGACTGTTCCTGCTCTGCTGCTACTTCAGATTCGCTCACCGTACACCTCAACTGCTCGTTTACAGAATGCATCTACCATGGAGTTTGCAATCTGGTTAAATACAGATCCTACAGCCAGAGCAACTAATTTGCTCTCAAATTCAAAATCCAGATCAAGCGAGATTTTACTTGCCGTATTGTCTTTTAAGGCATCGAATCGCCAATAACCCTGTAGATGTTTAAATGGACCTTTGACAAGGCGCATCTCGACCATTTTATCTTTTTGCAAGCGGTTTAAAGTAGTGAAAGACTTGTTAAGTGCTCCACGAGCGATTTCTATACTTGCCTGAACTTCGTTTTCATTTCTGGAAATCACATCTGTTGAACGACACCAGGGTAAGAATTCGGCATAAGCCTCTATATCATCCACTAGTGAATACATTTCTTCGACAGAATATGGCACCAGCGCATTACGGGATATTAATGTCACACTAAAACCTGTTTTATTTAATTAAGCCAATCGCATTTAGGAAGACAACCATTACAGCTATAGGCGCAACAACGCGAACTAACAACAACCATAGATTATATCCTTTTTCTTCAGTATTGAGCTCTTTCTTACTCGATTCTGTCTTCATTAACCAGCCGGCAAAAATAGCAATAAATAAGCCACCCATAGGTAGCATGATATTTGCGGTTAAACCATCCAACGTATCGAAAAAAGTTTTATTTTCAAATAAGACCTCTCCAAACAAGTTAAGACTCCAGGTTTTATCTGCCCACACATTAAATGATAAAACGCTACCAACACCCACTAACCAGGTAGCTAAACCACACCAGACAGAAGCAGTAACTCGGTTAATACCCTTATTTTCAACTAACCAGGCAACCGCGGGTTCTATTAAAGAAATCGAAGAACTCCAGGCAGCAAATACTAGCAGAACGAAAAATAGCGTACCTATTAATACACCAGCTTCCATTTGCCCAAATGCAATCGGCAACGTTTGAAAAATTAATCCGGGACCCACACCGGGTTCGAGATTATTAGCAAATACAATGGGAAATATCACCATACCCGCCATTAGAGCAACCAGTGTATCAGCTGCAGCGATCATCATTGAAGACTTGGCGATGGAGGTGTCTTTTGGCAAGTAAGAGCCATACACCATAATTGCTCCCATCCCCAGACTTAATGTAAAAAAGGCATGCCCCATAGCAACCAGAACTGAGCTAGCTGTTAATTTACTAAAATCGGGTGCAAACAGAAAATTCAGGCCAACGGAAAAATAACCTGTCGACATCGAATAAAATAACAGAATAATTAACAACACAAATAAAGCCGGCATCAAATATGTAATAGCCCTTTCTATTCCATGTTTAACCCCTCGGGATACAATGATCATAGTCGCCACCATGAATATGGTGTGCCAGGCTAAAAGACTTTCCGGGTTTGATACAAAGCCGGTAAATATGCTACTAACCCCGTCTGCCGTAGCGCCTTCAAAAACCCCCGACGCCGTCCTGAATACATAGGATAACGCCCAGCCAGCTATGACACTGTAGTAAGAGAGAATAAGAAAACCAGCAATGACACCCAGCCAGCCGAGTAACGTCCATGTAGCAGGACGCCCTTCCTCTGCCGCCAGAGCAGACATAGTATTAATAGGACTCTGACGACCTCGGCGCCCTAACATAACCTCAGCAATCATTATAGGTATGCCAATAGCCGCAATACAAACAAGGTAAACAATGACAAATGCCCCGCCCCCATTTTCCCCTGTGATATAAGGAAACTTCCATATATTACCTAAACCAACAGCTGACCCCGTAGCAGCAAGTATAAACGCCATGCGATTAGACCATTGGCCATGAATTGAGGTACGAACTTCTTCAGACATCTAGACTCCAGATGATAATTCACCCTATGATATTATCTTATCTTTTTGTTTTATATGTATTTTTTTGTCATTTCAATAACTAATTAGTGACTAAAAATGACATGCTTAGTGACCTAAGTTTAAACGACATTTAAGTTTCGATAAACGTTTTCAAGCCCCCCTCTCACATTTAACGTATAATCACGCCACTTAAAATCACTTATAAATATTGCATATTTAAGAATGGCAAAGAAAAACAAAAAAACAAGCAAAAAGCCGGGCAGCGCTATCGCCTTAAACAAAAAAGCTCGACACGACTACAGTATTGAAAAAACCTTCGAGGCTGGCATAGTACTCGAAGGCTGGGAAGTTAAAAGCATACGTGATGGCCGGGTTCAAATGACCGACACTTACATTATCGTAAAAGGTAATGAAATTTTCTGGGTAGGCGGCCAGATAACCGCCCTGCTTACTGCGTCAAGCCACGTAAACCCAGAACCAACCCGACCTCGCAAACTATTAATGCATCGCTATGAAATAGACAAACTAGTGGGTGCTGTTGATAGAAAAGGTTACACACTGGTTCCGTTAAAAATGTACTGGAGCAAAGGCAATGTAAAACTGGAAATTGGCCTTGCGAAAGGTAAACAATTACATGATAAACGGGCAGATGAAAAAGATCGCGACTGGAATCGTGATAAAGCGCGTATTTTAAAGGGCTCGCATCACTAAATTGCGGCCTGGAAACAGTTTTTCTAACGTACTTCTAAAACACTAAAGGCCAGAATAAGTTTAAAAAAAGAATCCCTAAGAATATTTTCCATAAAAAACAAAAACGTACACGATAAATGTATTATTTTTTTTATACACTATACTCTACAGACATTAAGAATATTTAAGGCATCAGCCTTTAAAGTACATGCTGTTGAGGTGTTAGTTTGATCAATTCAAATACAAAACAATGGATTTCATTGTTTTTTATAATCTGTTTATTATTCCAGAACGCCAGCTTAAAAGCCGATGAAAATGCTTTCGGATATCGTATTTTCGTAATGCAAGAAAAGCAGGCTAATAGAGGAAATACTCTCGCCCAGTTTAAATTAGGCACATTCTATGAATTTGGTATTTCTGTTAAGCCCGACGCAGAAAAAGCTAAAATGTGGTATGAAAAAGCCGTTAAAAAGAAAAACAGAGCGGCCACTAATCGCCTTATATACCTGGATATTAAACAAAATGGTTATGAAGCCCCACTACATGCTAGTTGGTTAACTAATATATCAGCGAAAGCAAAAAATGCTAATGCCAATGCTTTAATAATATTAGGCCAGTTACATCAGCATGGGCTGGGGGTCAACAAAGACCTAAAAAAAGCACTTGGCTTTTTAGAGCATGCAAGCTCTCTTGGACATACAGAGTTGTATAAAGAGATCGCTAACATCAACAAACAAATCAATCCTGAAATCAATAAACCGCCTGTGAAGAAAGCTGAAGTCACGACAAAAAACGACAAGGCAAAAGCTAAGCCCGTTAAAGCTCCCACGAAGCAGAAACCTAAAAAAGCCAAGAAAAAAGCCAAGGTTCAGAAAGTTGACAAGACTGCTCAAAAGCGCAAAAAATACGAAGAGACTATGCGTAAACTGTACCTGGAGAATTTAATACTTCAGGAGCAACAAGAATGGACTGAAGATGAAACGGAATAGGTAAAAATATACTCAAACTGAATCTTATTCAGCCTAACTTAAAAGACCACAAAGCTTAACTGTTAAGTAATATTTCTATACCCTGTCTAAAAGCCTAATATGGCTACAAAAGATGCTCATAACTCACGTCAATCAGCTAGTTGTGATATGAGTATAAAATGAATTGTAAGGTAGCATTTTAATGCTACGATGTGTGAATGCATAAATTCATAGCAATAAGCCACATAAGTAACCTGTTACGCTCTGGTAGAAGTCTACCCGCTTACTAATAACCCGCATCTGTGTGGACATCTTAATTTATTCTAAGTTAACATTAGAACAAATTTTACACCTTAAAGGTTGCATCATAATTAAAGTCTAATAAACAAAAAATAGGGATATACAAATGAGCAAATCCTGTCAAAGCTGTGGCATACCAATGAAAAGAGACCCTCAAAGAGGGGGAAGTAATTGCGATGGCTCACTTAACACTGAATACTGTAGTCTATGTTTTGAAAATGGAAAATTTCTACACACCAATTTTACCGTCGAAGATATGCAAAAATACTGCATTAACAAAATCACTGAATGTGGCTCACCCAGATTCATTGCCTGGTTATGTACCCGGGGCATCCCTAATTTAAATCGCTGGTCAACAAAACGAAACCTATAATTTAAATAAACTAAAACATATCTGAACCTTTTAAACTTAATGACAATTTAATATCAAATAATTCTTATTCAATAAATTCAAGAAAAGAGCATTCATGAAAACATTATCAATAGCTATAATTTTTTTATTATATTCAAACAGCCTGCTTGCCAACAGCATTTCAAACACAATAAAGTATTCATCTGTTGAAAATGCAATGAATACTTTAAAGAATAAAAAATCTGCAAACACCAGTTATCAAGGAGGCTGGACAATTATTTCATTAATAGAAAATAACAATCACGTTATCTGGTTTTTCTCTCCCAAAAAACACGCCGCCTATCCTGCAGTCATAAAAAAATCCATAATTGCAAAAGGCAACGGGCTTGAAACTAAAATAGTCACACTTTGTGAAGCAGCTAAACCTGAATGCGACAAACTAATAGCACAGTTTAAAAAAATAAATAGTGATTACAAGTGATTGCATTTTAATAGTTGAAAATAGTTAACAGTTAGAAATAAACACTTAAAGGAATAATATATGAGCCAAAAATTTTCATCACTATCAGATCAACAGATATCTTTTATAGAAACACAAAAAATCTACTTTGTAGGCACAGCAACTGCCGATAGTCGAGTCAACATATCACCTAAGGGTATGGACTCATTACATGTAACCGGTAAAAATACTGTTGTATGGCTAAATGTAACTGGCAGTGGCAATGAAACATCTGCACATATACAGGTAGACCCTCGAATGACTATTATGTTCACAGCTTTTGAGGGGAAACCACTGATACTTCGCTTATATGGAAAAGCCAAAGTTATCCATAAAAATGATGCAGAATGGTATGCATATTATCACCTATTTAAACCCACTACTGGTGCTCGTCAAATATTTGAATTAGATATTGATCTTGTTCAAACTTCATGTGGAATGTCTGTACCATTATTAGACTATGTAGAGGATAGAGGGCTTTTAACAAAATGGGCGGAGAGCAAGGATGAGAATGCCATTAAAAAATACTGGTTAGAAAACAACCAGACAAGTATAGATGGTTTAGACACAAATATTGCAACTAAAAATGGTTGATGAATACTCAAACCCCTATCTGAGATAAACAGAAATGTAAACTATTATAAAAAGTCTAGATGCATATCAAATAAACCAAGGTAAAGCATTTGTTTTGTGAAAAAGATGTAACAATACACTACAATCAATAAATAAATAACCCGACATGAAACATTTTTGAATCAACACATGGCAAATCTTTAATCAATATGAACCTGGATACCATTAAACAAAGAGCAAAAGCTTTTGATTATCTTTTTGATGCTGTAGTCGTAACTGATCTGCAGGGAATGATTATTGACTGGAATAAAGGTTCAGAAAGATTATATGGATATACCAATAAGGAAGTTATTGGTAAACCAGTCAATATATTACATGTGCCTGAAGATACAGCTTCTATCACTAAAGAAGTAATCTCCGCAGTACAAAAAAATGGAAAATGGTCTGGTGAGATAAGGATGTTACATAAAAATGGACACATAGGCTGGGTTGAGTCTATGTGTGTACCAATATATGATGACAAAAAAACAATGATTGGTGCTTTAGGAATCAACAGAGATATCACTGATCGCATACAAGAAATTGAACGACTTGAAAGATTAGCTCATTATGACTACCTGACCAATATTCCAAACCGCTTCTTACTGTTCGACCGTATTGAACATTTAATCGCTCGATCAGAAAGGAACAAACTTGCATTCGCTCTATTTTATATCGATTTAGATAATTTTAAAATTATCAATGACACAAAAGGTCACGCATATGGTGATCAGGTTTTGGTGGAGGTTGCTTCACGCCTCAAAAAATCCATACGCAACTCCGACACAGTCGCCAGGATTGGTGGTGATGAATTTGTAATTGTACTGGAAAACATTGTAGAAAAATGTGACGTAAACATAATGCTTGATACTCTTACTAAAACGTTAAAAACAAATTTCATATTGAATGATGAAAAAATAGATGTAACATGCAGTATTGGTGTTGCGACCTATCCTGACAATGGCAAGACAGTAGATGACTTACTCACGGTTGCTGATACTGCAATGTACAAAATAAAAAACAAAAATTGTGAATAGCCAGTTCCCCATTATTACTGAATACCTTAATTTTTAAACCAATTGAACTAAAATATAAATTCATAAATTATTTTATATCACATGGTTCACACTTTAACCTTTTATAGGACATAAGATAATAATATGGAAATAATTATCGCACTTAATGATGCTATCAGCAAAGCTGAAGTAGTGAAACTTTATAAAGAAGTTAAATGGTCTGCTGCCGATAAGCCAGATAAATTACTCAGAGCTCTACGCAACTCCGACTCACTAGTCACTGCAAGATTAGATAATAAATTGATAGCTATAGCGAATGCGATATCTGATGGTTACCTTGTAGTGTATTACCCGCATTTAATTGTTCATCCTTCACACCAGAGACAAGGAATAGGTAAAAGAATAATGGGTATATTAAATAAAAAGTACGAATCATTTCATCAACAAATGATAACCGCCGATGCAGACGCAATTAAATTTTATACTAATATAGGTTTTGTAAAGGCAGGTTCTACAGAATCAATGTGGATTTATGAAGGCAATGATCATTCTAAATAACAGAATGGAAAAGTTAACTATCCATCCTTACTTTATTAATACCAGTGCAGATAGCTATGCATAGCGACAATAAATCGTCTATACACTGGAGCTTCTGGGTCGTAGGCCTGCTTATGTTGATCTGGAATATTATGGGTATTCTAAATTTTTTTATGCAAATGAATGCAAACACCGTATTATCATTCCCTGAAAGTCATCAGGCCATAATTAATGGTCGCCCCCTGTGGGCCACCGGAGGGTTCGCAATTGCTGTTTTCGCAGGAGCAATAGGTTGCCTACTGCTACTATTAAAAAAATCATTCTCTCTTTATGTATTCATCCTGTCATTTATTGGCGTGAATATAACAATGATTCATACCATTAATATAGCAACCTCTGTGAATTTCAGTAGTTTCGAGATACTTATGATGATTCTATCACCTTTAATATCTGCTGCTTTTTTAATTTGGTATGCTAAATTAGCCAATACAAAAAACTGGTTACGATAATAATTTTGGAAACAACATGAATCCAACGGTAAAAAAAATAACTTTATACTTTTTTTTGATGTTATCAATTTCTGGCTGTGATTATTTATTTGATAAGGTAGATGATGCCGCTAGCAATCTATTTGATACATATTTAGATTGCACATTCGGCCCATTTCACACAGAAGGTCCTATACAAATATCAACTTTAGAATTTTCTAATGGATCATTGGGCGTGAATTACTCACAAGTCATTTCTTCTGAAATAAATTTTGAACCTGATGATGATAAGTATACATACGAGTATACATATAGCCCAAATCAACTCCCAAATGGATTAAGCTTTAGAGCTAATGGCCGTAGACTAGTGATCGAAGGCGTACCTCAGGTAACGGGAATGTATCCTGTATTAATTGAAGTGTATTCACCCACTCTCGAAGACAAGAACAGTGATATATCCAGCACCTGTAGACCTGATTCAAAAGCATCAATGAACTATATTCTCATTATAGATTAATGTTTATTACTATTATATTTTCAGTTAAATGAATACTGAAATAATTATGAAGAAAATTATAGGCATAAACCACATTGGTATCCGTGTTTCTGACCTTAATGATGCGAAATCATTTTATGAGCAATTAGGTTATAAGCTTATAATTGGACCTATTGGTTCTGAACCTGTCGCCATAATGAAGCACCCATCAGGTATCGTTATAAACCTTGTACTAAATATGGATATAAATTTAAATAAAAATATGCTAATGGATTTTAATGAAAATTATCCTGATTCTTCTCATATGGCATTAGATGTAAGCAGTCTTAAAACCATACAGGACACGATTGAAAGTTTAAATATACAAATCACTGAAGGTCCCGTCACACTACCCGATGGTAGTCAGATGTTTTTTATTCGAGACCAGAATTTAAACGTAATTGAATTTCACCAAAATGCTTAATATCTGTGAAGAAAAAATATTAGACTGCTGGTTTATAAATGCTAAACCGTGGATTAAGGCCATTAAAAACAATGAAATAGAAAACAGGGTTTTGATCACTAATAGCGCAATTATGCAATGCATATTAAATGAATCACCCAAAAACGTGCTTGATATAGGCTGCGGAGAAGGTTGGTTAGTTAGATCTCTCAGTAATCAAGGCATTCACTCTGTCGGTATCGACGCCATACCTGAACTCATCACCGCCGCCCAGACTCAAGCATTAGATAAATCAAAGGAAAATTACAGAGTTTTATCCTACAAGGATATTTCACAATATGAAATTAATGAAACCTTTGATGTAGTCGTATGTAATTTTTCACTCTTAGGTAATAAGTCAGTGAATCAACTATTAAAAAAAATACCTTATTTTTTAAATCAGAACGGGCTCTTCATTGTACAAACCATCCACCCTTTATCCACCACCACTAAAGAACCTTATGAAAATGGCTGGAGAAAAGGTTCATGGTTAGGATTTAGTCATCACTTTACAGACCCTGCTCCCTGGTACTTCAGAACTTTAGAAAACTGGAATAATCTATTTAGCGTAAGCAATCTTACAGTCACTGAAACAATCGAATCTAAAAACCCTAATACAGGTGAACTTGCATCAGTTATTTTTAAATGCTGCCATATGCAAACATGAATTTTCAATATAAGTTAAAACGACTTAAACTAATAACTATTTTAATATCCGACTAACTATGAACTAGTCTAAACTGTCTAAACCGATCTTTATAAATACTAACGAGGTAATAAATATGAACACTGGTAATGACTCTAATCGCAGAGATTTTTTACTCGCAGCTGGCTCACTTGCTATGGCAACCGCTACCGTATCAAACACAGTTATTGCTGCTGACACAAAACATCACCATCATCATGGCCCATCAAACCCCGGACTGGTTAAGACCTCTGCAGATTGCACCGCTACGGGTAATGCCTGTATTGCTCACTGCTTAATTTTACTGGGAAATGGCGACAAGGATATGGCAGAGTGCGCAAAGAGCGTACAATTAATGATGCCCATGTGCGAAGCTGTGGGCTACCATGCAGCCGCTAACTCAAAACATCTTAAAGCGATGGTTAAAATCTGCCAGAATGTTTGTGATGATTGCGAAAAAGCCTGTCGTGAACATGAAGACAAGCACGCTGAATGCAAGTCTTGTGCAAATAGTTGCTCCGATATGATTGATGCTTGTAAAGCTTATTTAAAAACAGCTTAATCTTAGTTACACACATTACTCCTGGCTAAACAAAAATTTAGCCGAGAGTAATAATCATTGAATCGCTATCGTCCTAATATTGCTAACGCCCCATAATTTATAACATGCCTTTTATTCAGGTATTATCTCTAATCTTCTGACCAGACCAGGCTCGAACAATTGCCCAAACTGCAATTAATATAAAAACAGTATGCACGAAGGTAAAATAAGTAATCACATACACCCATGTTAGCGGAGACTCAAAGCCTCCCATCATTATCATCAAACCACTTACAACAAATAATGTTAAAGCCGCAATAACATTAAGTTTAATACCTAATATGGCATGATAATGATCAATTGCATCTGCTTGAGATTTTTTCAAATTGTATATGAGATATATAAAAGCGATACCAGGTAAAAACGTCAGGTTTAAGAGCGAGGCCATCGCACTATTCGACGCCTGCTTGATTTGACTGTCTGTATAATTAACTGTTGAATTTGCATTTAATGTCTGCATAACCCATTCCTTATTACATTAGAGTAACATCATACCTCGACACAGTTGATCACCCATCAATTGCGTCTTACATCTAGACTAGCATAACCAGATCTTTTTGGTTTATTTCATTATTTACACCCTGACTAGTTAAATATGAAATTAACTGTTAATTACTTAAATCAATTCATGAATGAATACTTAATTTAGATCATGTATTAAGACTACTTACTGTGTTATCTATACAACAAATTAACTCGCAGTTTTTTATATAGAGAAGCCAAATGCCTGATAAAAAAACCACTGTACAATCGCCTGCACCCAAAAAGACGACTAAAAAGAAAGCCATGCTCTCACCCACAGCTACGCTTGAAGCACTGGATAGTATAAAGTCGGTACTTAATGAAATGAAAACAGAAAGACAAAGTCGCGATAAACAGCTATCTCAACTATTTGATGGTCTGAATACGGCTTTCGAACGTGTTGATTCTATTAACAATACTCGAGATGACCAAAGTACTGCATCTATTAGAAAACTCACAGATTCTATTATGCGTGACCATGAAGCCACGATGAAAGAAGTGCAGGAGCAGGAAGCACTGGCTGATAAAAAACTAGGCTATTTGCATCAAATACAACAACAAGAGTCAAAACGTAATCAATGGATAGCTATCCCTGGTTCAATAATGGCAGTTGTCGCCGTAATCTATATGTTTTATGTTGTGACGATTATGGAAAAAGCCATGAGCAGCATGTCTAATGATATGCAACATATTACCGTTTCGGTGAGCAATATGTCCGGACGCATGGATACAATTAGTCAGGATACGCGTGCACTGAATGTACACACTGGGCAAATGAACCGTGTTATGAACAATAGTGTTGCCCCAGCCATGAATGACATGAACAATATGATGCCGTGGTAGGTAAGTTTTATCTTATTTAAGTCTTATTCAGAGAAACACCCAGCTTAAAGCTAAGCAACTGAATCAAGTAATTTAGCCAGGCCGTCTTTTAATTCCGTTTCTGCTACTACTTTTAATTCATTATTCATTCTTGATGGATCAGCCAATGAGTGAACAATATCGCCTTCTCTGGGCTCACCGTGCGTAAAATCAGCCTTATTACCGGATACTTCAGATAATACATTAATCAAATCTAGTAGTGATGTTTTCTTACCAGTGGCCACATTAACAGCACCGTGGTACGTCAACTCAAGTGCAGCGACATTTGTTCTTGCCACATCATGCACGTAAATAAAATCACGTGTATGCTCTCCATCCCCGTTTACAACGAACGGGTGCTTATCTTTAATACGGTCCATAAATAATGCTATAACACCAGCATATGGTGATTTGGGATCTTGTCTTGGCCCATAAACATTAAAGAAACGCATACCAACCGAATTAAAATCATAAAGTCGATAATATAAATCAGCATAATCTTCGTTAAACTTTTTCTCAAGACCATAAGGTGAAAGCTGCTTCATAGGAACATCTTCGGTTAGAGGTAATGCGTATGGCTCACCATAAATAGCAGCTGATGATGCGTAAACCATCTTTTTAACGCCTTCATTTTTTGCCGCATCTAACACGTTTAGAAAACCAATAATATTCTGTTGCGCAGAAAACTCAGGATCTTCAAGTGAAGCGACAACAGAAACCTGCGCTGCAAGGTGCACCACATGTGTAATGCCTTTCATTACATTTTTTACTGTATCGGCATCACGTATATCACCTTCAACAAATTCCATTAACGGATGCTCATAAGGTAAATTACTACGATGACCTGAAGTTAAATTATCAAGTATACGAACTGTAACGCCCTTTTCCATTAAAAGATCCGCTGTATGAGAACCAATAAAACCGGCTCCACCTGCGATTAATACTTTTTCCATGATACTCCTTTAATTATTTTTTCTTCTCCGCTAACTTTTAACCCGCCCAAACACGGGCGTTCCTAAACATGCGCATCCACGGACTATCTTCTTCCCAGTCTTCAGGGTGCCATGAATGCTGCACACTTCTAAACACTCGTTCGGGGTGAGGCATCATTATTGTCACACGACCATCATCAGTCGTAAAACCAGTTAAACCATCAGCAGAACCATTAGGATTTAGCGGATAAGTTTCAGTTGCATCACCATAATGATTTACAAAGCGCATTGACTGGTGGCTTGCATTCACATCAGCACCACCCTTAAACTCTGCACGCCCTTCACCGTGAGCAACAGCAACAGGTATTTTAGAACCCGCCATTCCCTGTAAAAACAAAGAAGGAGATTCCAGTATTTCTACTGTACTAAAACGCGCCTCAAACTGTTCTGATAAATTACGCACGAAGTGAGGCCAGTGCTCTGCACCTGGGATTAATTCTTTAATGTTTGCCATCATCTGACATCCATTACAAACACCTAATGAAAAACTGTCATCTCGTTGAAAAAATGCACTAAATTCATCACGCGCTTTTTCATTAAATAAAATAGTCTTAGCCCAGCCTTCACCCGCACCTAAAACATCACCATATGAAAAACCACCACAGGCAACCAGACCTTTAAAGTCACTTAATGAAACACGGCCTGATAATATATCACTCATGTGAACATCAACACTTTCAAAACCCGCGTGATCAAATGCAGCGGCCATTTCTATTTGTCCATTTACGCCCTGCTCTCGCAAAATAGCCATTTTAGGTTTTACATTGGTTGCAATAAACGGCGCTGATACATTTTCATTGATATCAAAACTGAGAGTTGGTGAAATTCCAGGATCTTTATCATCAAGAATTAAATCAAACTCCTGCTGCGCACACTCTGGGTTATCTCGCAGACTTTGCATCTGATAAGTCGTTTCAGACCATGTGCGTTGTAAATTAATTCGAGTCTCTTCAAAAATAGGTTCGACATCATTAAAGAACTGAATTTTATCTTTTTGATTAGTAGTGCCTATCACGTAACTGTGATCACCTAAGCCATTAGCTTTTAAGTCACTAATAATAAACTCAACATCTCTGGCTTCAATCTGAATAACCGCGCCTAGCTCTTCACTAAACAATGCAGCAGTTTTATCTTCTGGCATACCAGCAACATCAATACTTACACCACAATGACCAGTGAAAGACATTTCACAGAGTGTTGTAAATAAACCTCCGTCAGATCGATCGTGATAAGCCAGAATTTTACCTTGATGATTTAAGTCCTGTATCACCGAGAAAAAGTTTTTCAGTAATTCAGGCTTATCTAAATCGGCAGGTGTATCTCCAATTTGTTTATAAACTTGAGCCAGGGCTGAACCACCTAAACGATTTTTACCTTCTCCAAGATCGATCATAACCAACAACGTGTCGGATTTATTTTTCAATTGCGGGGTCATCGTGCTGCGCACATCTATAACCGGTGCGAAAGCAGTTATAACCAGTGATAAAGGCGCAGTCACCGAGCGCTCTTCACCGTCCTGCTCCCATACCGTTTTCATCGACATTGAATCTTTACCAACAGGAATGGCAATACCCAATTCAGGGCATAGCTCCATACCTACGGCTTTCACCGTATCATATAAAATGGCATCTTCACCTGGATGCCCTGCTGGGGCCATCCAGTTAGCTGAAAGCTTTATATCACCCATTTTATTGATGGCACTGGCTGCAATATTAGTTATCGCCTCACCTACGGCCATACGTCCGGATGCAGCGCCATCTAATAACGCAACAGGCGTACGTTCGCCCATAGCCATAGCTTCACCACTGTGTACATTAAATGAAGTGGTTGTTACAGCTACATCCGAAACCGGAACCTGCCACGGACCAACCATCTGGTCACGCGCAATTTGCCCGGTAACACTACGATCACCAATGCTAATTAAGAATGTTTTGTTGGCAACCGATGGCAGGCTTAAAACACGGTTAGCCGCTTCTTTCAGGTCTATGTCTTTTGTTTCAAAGGCCTTATGCTCAACACTTTCATGCTTCACATCACGCAACATTTTTGGTGGCTTACCTAATAAAACATCTAAAGGCATATCGACAGGATAATCATCAAAATGCTTATCATGCACTTTCAACTCTTTAGCTTCAGTGGTTACACCCAAAACAGCGTATGGACAACGCTCTCGTTCACAAAATGCTTTAAATTCATCTAAACGGTCATCAGCAATCGCCATCACATAACGTTCCTGAGACTCATTGCTCCATATTTCCATTGGCGACATGCCAGGTTCATCAATATGTACTTCGCGTAATTCAAACTCAGCACCCCGGCCACCATCATTGACTAATTCGGGTAATGCATTGGATATGCCTCCGGCACCCACATCGTGAATCCAGATAATCGGGTTATCACTTTGTGCCCAACAACGGTCAATGACTTCCTGGCAACGACGCTCCATCTCAGGGTTGCCTCGCTGCACGGAAGCAAAGTCAAGATTCTCAGCACTTTCACCAGAGGCCATGGATGATGCCGCACCACCACCTAAACCAATTAACATAGCAGGGCCGCCGAGTAACACAATTGGTGTACCCACAGGCATATCTATCATGTCGATATGCTCTTTACGCATATTACCGAAGCCACCTGCCAACATAATGGGTTTATGGTAACCGCGAATTTCATCCCCAGCTGTACCCGGTGTTTTTTCTTCAAATGTTCTAAAATACCCATTGATATTAGGTCGGCCAAATTCATTATTAAATGCCGCTGCACCTAAAGGGCCCTCAATCATAATATCTAACGCTGACACTATGCGATTTGGCTTGCCGTTATCGGTTTCCCAGGGTTGTGAAAAACCTGGAATTTGCAAATTAGAAACGGAAAAGCCGCTCAAGCCAGCTTTAGGCTTAGACCCTCTTCCTGTTGCACCCTCATCACGTATTTCTCCGCCAGAGCCAGTTGCTGCCCCTGGAAAAGGTGAAATTGCAGTTGGGTGGTTATGGGTTTCCACTTTCATCAAAATTGGCATCGACTCCTGATGCCAGTTGTACTCGCCATTTGGACCATCAGCAAAAAAACGCCCCGCCGTATTACCTTCAATAACTGATGAGTTATCGTGATATGCACTAAGAATATTTTCTGGTGATTTGTTATAAGTATTACGTATCATGCCAAACAGAGAGATATCCTGCTCTTTACCGTCTATCACCCAGTCAGCATTAAAAATTTTATGCCGGCAATGCTCAGAATTGGCCTGAGCAAACATCATTAGCTCCGCATCACCAGGATTACGCTCAATAGATACAAAATAATCGAGCAGATAATCAATTTCATCTGCTGAAAGAGCCAGCCCTAGCTCAGTATTGGCTGTTACCAATGCATCACGACCACCACCAATCACATCAACATGACTGCCTTCAGTTGGTTCTGCTTTTTCAAATAATGCCGCAGCTGAGTCAAAATCAGCTAACACCGTTTCAATCATTCGGTCATGAATTAAAGACTTTATAAATAGAGTATCAGAATCACTAAGAGAACCTGAGTCTAGCTCTATGTAATAGGCAACGCCCCTTTCAAGCCTGTTAATAGATGTTAGACCGCAGTGCTCAGCTATATCCGTTGCTTTAGAAGCCCACGGGGAGATGGTACCAAAACGAGGTATTACCAGAAATAGCTCACCTTCATGCTCCTGAGCGATAAAAGCAGGCCCATAAGTTAATAACTTACTTAATACGTTCATCTGATCTGCTGATAAATCACCCTCAATATCAGCGAAATGGACATATTCTGCCTGTACATTTGATATGGCGGGAACCTTAGATTTAAGCTGAGAAAGTAACTTTTCTACACGAAAAGCGGATAACGCGGGGGATCCACGGAAATATTGCATTTATGGCCTCAATAACAAATCAAATTCTCCCTTAACTCTGCAAACTGAAATGCATAGCTAATTAAATTAAGGGATCTGGATAAGGCTGTGAATTTTAAAGCAATGTACGAATGATCGCTACCAATCCATGAGCATAATAATATATAATGTAAAAATACCTATTGGGGGTGACATGGCTTCGACGTGGGTAGTGAACCCACTGGTGCATGTCGAGGAGCAGATTGCCTCGTAAATCTAGCTGCAAACTTTTAGTTGCCAACGACGACAACTACGCAATCGCTGCCTAAACACCAGTAGATTGCCTTCCGGCCAATGCTTGCTTGTAGGCGTTGGATTTCGGGAGTCATCCTATACAAGATCGTGAT